>FWPU01002851.1_pt1 | contig 45889 bp, 41 predicted proteins | sample 2228361 | NCBI WGS metagenome assembly FWPU01 (sample SAMEA103939777, study PRJEB20133) | metagenome
GGGGAGAGACGGCGGGTTTGTGCCGACGGATTCGCGCCTTACTTACAGAGCTTCTGGAACCCGGCCAGAGAGTAATTGTTCAGGTCCTGCTTGTCCCAGTAGTCCGTCTGGTTGCCAGGATGGACCAGGTCGAGCCAGCAGGCGTGGTCCGTACGGTCGTCCACGGCAAGCATGAGGGCCAGTCCGATGAGGCGGACCTTGTGGTCAGGGGTCTCGAAGGCGGCCTGGGGCTGCCATTCAACTTTCCAGTACGTTCCGGACCGGTCGTGAATGACCTTCCAGGAGGGCTGGAAAAAGTCGGCGTCGACCCACAGGTACTGGACCCCGTAGTTGTAGTAAGGATCGTTGGCTCTGCATTCCAGGATGTAGGTGGGCCTTTTCACAACGACGATGTTGGTCGGGAACCAGGGGGCGCCGCCGTACCCATCCTTGTTCATGCCAGGAATCGGTTGATACGTCTTGCCCGGGTTGATCGTCCGGTAAGAGTTGTCCGGCTGTTTCTCCAGGGGAAGCGCCTCGGTCGGGTAGAAAGGCACGAGTTGATCGACCTTCTTGACGATCTTCCAGCTGAAGGCTCCCACCTTTCCGCCGTATCCCCAGGCGTCGTCCACGCAGAAGTCAGAGCCCACGAAAGCGTCGGAACGGTTCGCCGGGCTCATCCGCCTCACGCGCCGGATGGAGGGCACATAGGTGAAGCTGCTGTCCTGCCGATCGTCCTTGTAGCGCCAGAGCAGCACGTTGGTGCCCGCGATGTCGAAAGGCGCAAGAATGCGGATGATGGAGTGCATCTCCACCTTATCGGGATTGGGCTCGCCGATGTGAGAGGGATCTCCGTCCATGACGTACACGAGGTACTGGCAGTCGAGCTTCCGTTCGGCTCCCGTGTTGCGGCCGATCCAGGTCGTCTGAAAGGGCACGTCCAAGTTCCCGCAGGCATAGGTGTAGTAGTTCTTGTTGTGCATGATCTTGGCGCCGGCCTTGGGGTCGTTCATATCGATCTCCGGGAACGGAAGCCCGGAGATGAAGTCCGGCATCTTGCCGGTGCTCTTGTCGATGATGGTTCCTTTTTCGTCGAGATCATACTTGCCGACATTGGTCTTCAGGGATTCCAGGGCCGCAGGCGGCAGGAACTCGCCGGGGTTGTAACTCAGCTGGCCCACGGTGAGCACGTCCCCTTTCTTGATCCAGTTCAGGACAGGCTCAGGCAGCAGCCCCTCGGCCTTTTGCCAGGTGTCCTTGTTGATCACGTCTCCTGGGGCCAGGTCGGCATGGGCCGGCGCGGCCGCGCAGAACAGAAGCCACAGGCCGAGCAAGGAGAATACGGTTCGCCTGTCTCGCGTCATGCTCTTCTCTCCTTTCCGATGGGGGTTGCTGGTTGCCTTTTCCGGACCGGCCGGTCCCTCCTGTTCGACGCGCTCACCGCGAGCGCGCAATGCGGCGGGTCCGGTTTTGCCCGTCCAAGAGCGGCCGGTTTCACGAATGGGCCAGTTTCTGGGACGGGCCGCCTTTTCTGCGCTTTTCTGCGACCTCCTGGAAATTGTTTGCATGGTAGTATTTCTTGAAGATCTCCAGGATGCTGCCGATTGGTGCCCGGTGTTCCTCGGAAAGCCGGTATCCCTGAGCCTGGAGGTCTTGCAGGAACGCCTCCCAATCGGCATGCTCCCACCAGCCCCTTCTCGCCTCCACGAACTCCGAGGCGGTCTCCAGGAGCTTTCGGTTTACAGGAATTCCCTCGCAGATCTCCTCGGGCATCCGGCCCAATTGCTCCCGGAGCTCGTCGAGGGTCAGCCAGCGACCGAGTCTGGGTTTCAGCGCCTTGAGGTCCATGCCGGGTTCCCTCCTCCGCAATGCCAGGGGAACTTTGCTTCGCCGGGGCCCTTTCCCCCTTTCACAGAAGCGGCAGAAGCGCGCCGGAGCTTTGGGGAAGAGTCTTCCTCGGGTCCCCGGCATCGGCGGGTGGTCGATGTCCTGCCAGGGCTGGGATTCCGGCGGGAGCCGGAGCGATCCGAACGGTTCATGGCTCAGCAGGGGATCGCGCCGGGCGTCGCCGTGGTGGGAGCCGGTAGCAGGATCACCAGCCGACGCGCCGACTTTTGCCCGAGCCTAGCAGAAGATTTCTTCGCTCGTCAACGAAAAATTCAAAGGCTCCGTCGGCTTTCGACTGAAGGGGCCGGTGGATGCCGGCCGTGGTTTCGAAAAGCGGGGTCAGGAAGACCGGCCGGCCGGCAGCAATCGACCCAGAACAGCCGGGAGAATCCCGCCCTTGCGGTACATGTCGACTTCGACAGAGGAATCGAGACGGGCCAGCACACGGAAAGAAACCAGCTTTCCGCCTTCTCGACGGGCCGTAACGGTGAGTTCGGAGGCCGGCGCAAGCCCTCCGGACGGCGGGGAAACGGAAAACGTCTCGGTGCCTGCGATGCCGAGGCTGGCGGCGTTCTCGCCCGGCAGGAACTGCAGGGGAAGAACCCCCATTCCAACAAGGTTGCTCCTGTGGATCCGCTCAAAGCTTTCCGCGAGTACGGCCCGCACGCCCAGAAGCCTCGTTCCTTTGGCAGCCCAGTCCCGGCTGCTTCCGGTCCCGTATTCGCGGCCCGCGATCACGATGAGCGGCACGCCCTCGGCCATGTACCGGACCGCTGCGTCGTAGATGGTCATGGTCTCGCCGGACGGGAAATGGCGGGTGAACCCGCCTTCCTTCCCCGGCACAAGCAAGTTGCGGATCCGTATGTTGGCGAAAGTCCCCCGCACCATCACCTCGTGATTGCCCCGCCGACTGCCGTACGAATTGAAATCCTCGGGCCGGATGCCCAGCCCGATCAGGTAGCGGCCCGCAGGGCTGTCTGCCGGAATGGATCCGGCCGGCGATATGTGGTCCGTGGTCACAGAGTCGCCGAGCAGGGCCAGAACACGGGCGTTGCGGATTTCCTCGACTCGGCCCGGGGAATCCAAAGATTCGGCAAAGAAAGGAGGCTCTCTGATGTAGGTGGAATCGGGATGCCATTCGTAAATGGCCCCTTCGGGCACGGGAAGGCTCTGCCAGTTGGCGTCTCCGAGGTAGATGTCCCGGTAGCGGGTCTTGAACATGGAAAGAGAGATCGAGCGATGGACGGCTTCGCGAATCTCCTCTCCAGAAGGCCAGATCTCGCGCAGGTAGACCGGCGTCCCCGTCCGGTCCGTGCCGAGGGGCTCGCTGGCGAGATTGATGTCCACTGTGCCGGCCAGGGCGTAAGCCACGACCAGGATGGGGCTGGCCAGGTAATTGGCCTTTACCTGAGGATGGATTCTCGCTTCGAAATTCCGGTTGCCGCTCAGAACCGCTGCCACGACCAGGTCCTGGCTCCGGACCGCTTCCGCGACCGCAGGGGGGAGGGGGCCGCTGTTGCCGATGCAGGTGGTGCACCCGAAGCCCGCGACATGGAAGCCAAGGGTCTCGAGGTCTGCCAGAAGGCCGGTCTTCTCGAGGTAATCGATGACCACTCTGGATCCGGGCGCCAGACTTGTCTTCACGTGAGATGCCGGTCGGAGGCCCCGGGCCACGGCCTTCCTGGCCAGGAGGCCTGCGCCGATCATGACCGAGGGATTGGACGTGTTCGTGCAGCTCGTGATCGCAGCAATCACGACCGAGCCGTGCCGCAGGCCGGCAGCCCCCCGGCCCGAGGCGGGGACGCCCGGGCCCCGGCTTGCGGCAGGCTTTCCGTAGACCTTTTGCAGGTCCGAACGGAACCGGTTCTTCATATCGTCCAGGGCGATTCTGTCCTGGGGCCTGCGGGGGCCGGCCAGGCTCGGTTCGACGGAGCCCAGGTCGAGTTCCACGAGATCGCTGTATTCGGGCTCAGGCAGGCCGTGCTCGAAGAAAAGGCCCTGGGCGCGGCCGTACCGTTCCACGAGCTCCACTCTCTCTTCGTTCCGGCCGGTGAGCCGGAGGTACTGCAAGGTTTCCGCGTCCACCGGGAAGAGCGCCGCGGTAGCCCCGAACTCAGGAGACATGTTCGAGACCGTTGCGCGGTCCGGCAGCGTGAGTGCGGCCAGACCCGGGCCGAAAAACTCCACGAACCGGCCCACCACGCCCTTTTTCCGGAGCATTTCGGTCACGGTCAGGACAAGGTCCGTGGCCGTGGCTCCCTCGCGAAGCTGGCCGGAAAGCCGCACGCCCAACACCTCGGGCACGAGCATGTAATAGGGCTGGCCCAGCAGCACGGCCTCGGCCTCGATTCCCCCGACTCCCCATCCGAGAACGCCGAGTCCGTTGATCATCGTGGTGTGGGAGTCGGTTCCCACAAGCGTGTCGGGGAAAGCGAGGTCGCCGCCCGGGCCCTCCTCCAGATGCACGACCGTGGCCAAGGCCTCGAGATTGACCTGGTGGCAGATCCCCTGGGACGGCGGCACGACCCGGAAATTCCGGAAAGCTTTCTGGGCCCATTTGAGAAGACTGTACCGCTCACGGTTCCGCTCGTATTCGAGCGCCACGTTTTTCTCCAGGGCCTCGGGCATACCATAAAAGTCGACCTGCACGGAGTGGTCGATGACCAGGTCCGCCGGGACCATTGGATTGACCAGGGCGGGGTCTCCGCCGCGGCGCAGGACGGCCGACCGCATTGCCGCCAAATCGACGACGGCCGGAACCCCCGTGAAGTCCTGAAGGAGAACCCGAGCGGGCATGAACGGGATTTCTTGCGGTTCGGCCGAGGGCGACCCATGGGCAAACCGAACGACTTCTTCCCAGGCGACCAGTCCCCTTTCGTGGCTCCGGAGCATGTTTTCGAGGAGGATGCGATTTGTGAAAGGCAGCTTGTCGATCCAGGCGATACCGGCCTCTTCGAGGGCCCGGAGTCGATAAAATGACACCCGTCTGCCGGAAGTCAGTTCCAGGGTTCCCTTGATATCCATTTGCGATTCGCTCCCTTCTGAAATATCTTCAACCTCGGGGCCGCAAGTCCCCATGAAAATCGTATCAGATCCGGGGCGTTCACAGAAAGGACCGCACCGGCCAAGCAAAAGAGGGCCTTTCCCGGCAAGGGGCTGTGCGTTATTCTATTCTGATGAATAGGTAGGGGCTGACCCTGAAGGTCGCCTCCCGCAAACCGTCGATTATCCCTTGTAGGATGTTTCGATCCGTGGACAAGGTTTTCCATGCCTCTGGATTTTGAACAAGGGCCGATCCGGCCGCCGAGCGAAGCGAGAAGCCTGCTGTTGCGGGTGACCCGCAGCTGTCCCTGGAACCGGTGCGAGTTCTGCCCGGTATATAAAAACGATACCTTTTCCATCCGTTCGGTCGAAGAGGTGCAAAAAGATATCGACACGGCCAGCGAAATGGTGGAGCGGATCCGGGAACTTGCCTGGAAGACCGGACGGGCTGGCCGCCTGGACCCGGGGCTGGCCGAGGCCCTGCTTCAGGATCCTGATTCGAGCGACAGTTTCCGAAACGTTGTCCTGTGGGTCTACTACGGCCAGGAGAGCGTTTTCCTCCAGGACGCCAACAGCCTGGTGGTCAAGACACAGGATCTTGCCAAGATTCTGGCGTACCTGAAAGAGAAGTTCCCCCAGGTTCGGCGGGTCACGAGCTACGCCCGTTCGCAGACCCTGGCGCGAAAGTCCGTCGACGAACTGAAAATGCTTCGCGCAGCCGGGCTCAACCGCATCCATGTGGGCCTGGAATCCGGAAGCGACGCGGTCTTGGCCCTGGTGCGCAAGGGCACCACGGCGGCCCAGCATATCGAAGGAGGCCGCAGGGTGGCGGAGGCCGGGATCGAGCTTTCGGAGTACGTCATGCCGGGACTGGGCGGACGGGCGCTCTCCGAGGTTCACGCCCGGGAGACGGCCCGTGTTCTAAACGCCATCAACCCGGACTTTATCCGCCTGAGGTCCCTGGCGCTTCCGCAGGGCACCCGCCTCAGGCAGAGGTGGGAGTCCGGCGAGTTCGAGCGGCTCGCCGACGAAGAGATCGTGCGGGAGATCCGACTTTTCGTCGAGAATCTGGAAGGCATCACGAGTTATGTGGCGAGCGACCACATGCTGAACCTCCTTGAGGAGGTCGAGGGGCGGCTGCCCCAGGACAAACCGAACATTCTGGCCACGATTGACAGGTTTCTGGGCTTGTCCGCAGAGGAGCGTCTTCTGTTTCAGCTTGGAAGGAGGCTGGGTCTCTTTCGGGCCCTGGGGGATCTCGACAGGCAGGATCTCCGCCTGGAGGCGGAGGCCCTGCGGGAGAGAATCGGAGCGGCCTCTCCTGAGGAGCTGGAGCAGAAAATCCGCCTGCTGGCCGAGCGATACATCTGATGGGTTCCGGAGTCCCGGACATGCGAGACCCGAGGGAGTGCCTCTGCTTTGCTCTGGACGTGCAGGACAGGGCCGCGGCCACAAGGTTCGTCGCGCGCCTCTCCGAGGTGGTCGGCCTGTTCAAGGTCGGCCTGGAGCTCTTCGTCCGGGAAGGACCGGACATGCTCGAAGAGTTGCGGGACCATGGCGCCCGCAGGATCTTCCTCGATCTCAAATTCCATGACATTCCGAGGACGGTTCTCGGCGCCCTGAGATCGGCGAGTCGCCTGCCGGTTGCGTTCCTGTCGGTTCATGCAGAAGCCCTCTGGCATGATGCGCGGTCCAGGAGGCCGTTTGCTGTTGGGGAAGGGCCCGGGCTTCTTGGGATCACGGTTCTGACGAGCCTGGGAGACTCGGACCTCGAAAAGCTCGGGTACGGACCGGAGGCTTCGGTCAAGAATCTCGTGCTCCTGCGGGCAACCATCGCCCGGGAAGCGGGATGCGCGGGCGTGGTCTGTTCGGCCGCCGAGGCTGCCGAGCTCCGGGAGCGGTTCGGCCCGGAGTTTCTTCTTTTCGTGCCCGGGATCCGGCCCGAAGGTGTCCGTGTCGCAGGGGACGACCAGAGCAGGGCGTTTTCGGCTTACGAAGCTGTGCGGCGGGGCGCGGACTGCGTAATCGTGGGCCGGCCTATCCGCGAGGCCCCAGACCCCCTCGAGGCAGCCGAAGGGCTTCTGGAAGAAATCCGCAGGGGATTCCGGGCACGGTCCGGGGCTGGCTGAAGGCTGGCCTTTGCCGCCGGCTCGCCGGATGGGGCACCCGCGCTGGGAGGTTTCAACAGGGGGCGCCGTCCGGTCTGGCGGCGCGCACGAGTTCCAGGAAGTACCTGTGGATCCGGTCGTCGAAGGTGAGTTCCGGGTGAAAGGCCAGGCCCACGCGGTTTCCCTGTTGGACCGCGACAGGCTCCCCTTTCAGGTCGAAGAGGACCGAGACCTGCGGACCCACTCTGGAGATTCTGGGCGCCCGGATGAAGATCGCCTGAAAGGGGGCTCCGTTCAGGAATGGCGCCCCGGTCTGGCGGGCCGGCAGGCAGGTTTCGAAGCTGAAAATCTGTCTCCCGTAGGCGTTCCGGAGAACATCCACGTCCAGAAGGCCGAGCGACAGCCCCTCGACTCCGTCGACTCTTCTGGCCAGAAGGATGAGCCCGGCGCAGGTGCCGAGAATGGGGCGCCCCTGGCGGCCAAATTCGGCCAGGCCTTGCCAGAGCCCGTGCTCCTGGGCGAGCTTCCTCTGGGCGGTCGTTTCCCCTCCGGGCAGAATGAGACCGTCGCACTGCCGGAGATCTTCCGGCAGGCGAACCTCGCGGGTCTCGACGCCGATTCGCCCGAACGCTTCCTCGTGTTCGCGAAAAGCCCCTTGCAGGGCGAGCACACCGATCCTCATTCGCCCATGTCCTGTTCGTCCGCGCCTCGCAGGCGGCGCCGAGGTCTGGCGGGAAAAGGGAGATGCGGGCCGTCCGACTCGCCGCCTACCACCCGCGAACCGAGAGACGCTCGGCCTCAGGCAAATCGGCGGCCTGGCGGCCCCGCATGGCCGAGCCCAGTCCGCGGGAGATGCGGGCCAATCGGACCGGGTCATCGAAATAGGTTGTGGCTTCCACGATGGCCTTCGCCCGGGCGGCCGGATTCTCGGACTTGAAGATGCCCGATCCCACGAAGACGCCGTCTGCGCCGAGCTGCATCATGAGAGCGGCGTCCGCGGGGGTGGCCACGCCGCCAGCGGCGAAGTTCACCACGGGCAGGCTCCCGGTTCTGGCCACGGTCTCCACCAGGGGATACGGCGCCCCGAGCTCCTTGGCCGCATGGTACAGCTCCTCGGGCCGCAGGCCCTTGAGCCAGCGGATCTGGGCCTGGACTCTCCGCATGTGCCGGACGGCTTCCACGATGTCTCCCGAGCCGGCCTCTCCTTTTGTGCGGATCATGGCCGCGCCTTCTGCGATTCTCCGCAGAGCCTCCCCAAGATCGCGGCAGCCGCATACGAAAGGCACCTTGAAGGCGTGCTTGTCGATGTGGTGTTCCTCGTCGGCGGGCGTGAGCACTTCGGACTCGTCGATATAGTCGATCTCGAGGGCCTCCAGGATCTGGGCCTCCACGAAGTGGCCGATCCGCACCTTGGCCATGACCGGGATCGTGACGGCCTCCTGAATGCGGATAATGACTTCCGGGTCCGCCATTCGGGCCACGCCCCCCTCGGCCCGGATATCCGCCGGCACCCTCTCCAGGGCCATCACCGAACAGGCGCCCGCATCCTCGGCGATCCTCGCCTGCTCCGGGGTGGTCACGTCCATGATCACGCCGCCCTTGAGCATCCGGGCCAGGCCGGTCTTGGCCTCCCATGTTCCTTGCTTGGCTTCCATTTCCAGCTCGCTCTCAAGAAAAGAGGGTGCCCATCCCGATTCGTGCAGGCCCCGGCGCCCGAAAACGCAAACCCGGCCGCAGCATCGGGATGGAACGGAAGAAATCCTTCCGTTTTGAATGGATACCAGAATCCGAGCCCCTGCGTCAACCAGGACGGCCCCGAAGGGGAGCAAATCGCCTCACAACCAGTAGAGGAATCTCCTGCACTTCGGGCAGACCTCCACGCTCTCGTTCCCTTTGCACTCCTGCACGAACAGGGTCGGGAGCTGGAGGAAGCATCCATAGCAGACGCCATTGTTGACAGGCGCGATCGCCCGTCCGAACCTGGCGAAGCTCCCGGAACAGGTCGAGCACCTTCTGGCGGTCGTAATGGTTGAGCCGGGCCTCCGAAATCTGGTTTCTCAGCGAGGCGCGGGCTTCGCGGAGGGACTCAAGGTTGCGAAACACGAAGCCCAGGCCTTCCTCCTCGCTCGCAAAACGCTCCTCGCTCGCATCCCGGATCATCATGTCCAGATCGTGGAGCTTGATGAGCAGCTCGAGTTCCTTGTCCATGGGATTACAAGACTCTTTCGTGGACGGCGGTTAAAGCTCCAGCGCATGCAAGAACTGAAGAAACTCCTGCGGGGTCTTGGCCTTGCGGAGAGTCGCGACCTTGTCGGGGTCGCTGCCCAGCCGAGCCAAGCTCCCCAGGAGAGGAAGGTACTGATTGGATACTTCCCGGTGCGGTGCCATCAGCAGGAACAACAGATAGACCTTCTTCCTGTCGAGCGCCTGAAAATGGATCCCCTTCTGGGAGACGCCGCAGGCGACGTGAAGCTTGTCGATCATGACAGAGCGGCCGTGAGGAATGGCGATGCCGTTGCCCAGGCCGGTGGAGCCAAGCTCTTCTCTCTGGAGAATCATGTCATATAAAAGAGGTTTTTGTTCCGGGGGGATTTCGGTGAGGTCGAGGAGTTCTCGAATGACTTCCGGCTTTGTGGACGACTGAAGATCCAACTTGATAAGATGGGGAGCCAGCAGGTCTGTGAGTTTCATTCACGACGCCTCCGAAATTTTTTTTATATAACAGATTCGGACCCAAAACACAACCGCCATGCTTGTATCACTTCCCAGGGGTCTCCTCTTCCGGCTTCGATTCCTTTTCCTGGCAGCTTTCTTCTTGGCCGCCGAGAGCGCCTGTTCCGGATCTTTCTGCGCCGCGCTGGCCCGGACGCCGGAAGAGACGGACCCGGCCACGGCCATCGAGTGTTTTCGCAAGGGCATGGCCGCCTTCCGGCAGGGCCGGTTCGGCCAGGCCGTGGACTGGTTCCGGCAATCCGATCTCGAAGGGGCTCCTCCCCTGGAGGAGTACGGCCGATACTACCTCGTGCGGTCTCTTCTGGAGCTGGGACGTCCGTCCGAAGCCCTGGAGGAGGCCGGCCGCTTTCTGAAGCGCTTTCCTGAAAGCCCTGTTCTGGATCGGGTCAGGATTCTGGAGGCCGAAGCCCTGCTGGCGACAGGAGCCTTCGGAGCCGCGCAGGAAGCGTGCCGGGCCCTTCTGAAAACCCAGGATCGGGCCGACGTGCGGTTCCTGCTCGGGCAGGCCCTCGAGGCACAGGGAGCCCTTTCGGCCGCCCTCGAGCAGTACCTGCGGGTCCGGAGGAACTGGCCGCTCTCTTCCGAGGGCCGCCGGGCCAAGAAGAGGCAGAGGGAGATCCTGAGCAGGCAGCCCGGCCTTGACACGCGGGGGCCTGTCGCATCCCGCCTCGAGGAAGCGGCTCTTTGCATGGGCGAGCAAGCCTTTGAAGAGGCTTTGGGCCTTTATCGGGATCTGCTCGCGGCTCCCCTGGAGGGACCGGTGGAACGGGAGGTGCGGGCCGGCCTGATCCGGGCTCTTGTGAGAACGGGTCGAGTAGCGGATTCTCAGAAAGAGCTCGACCTTTTGGCGAAACGATTCCCGGGTTCTCGGGAAGCGGTGGGCTCCATGCTCTCCGTGGGATCTGCCCTCTGGAATCGGAACGAGCACGCACAGGCGCTATCCCTGCTGCGCACGCTTCTGGAAGACCACACGGACACCGAAGAGGCACGGCAGGCGTCCTTCAGGATGGGCCGGATTCTGATGGAGCAGGGGAATCTCCGGGAAGGGATCGAGCAATTCCGCAGGACTCGTTTTCTTTTCCCGAACACGGCTACAGAGGCCGAGGCGGGCTGGTGGGAAGGCTGGTGCTGGTATCTCCTCGGCGATTACCGAACGTGTGCCCGGCATCTGAGGGAATGCCTCGAGAGGGGCCTCTGGCCCGCGAACGGCGTGGAAAGAAACCGCGCTCTGTACTGGGAGGCACGGTGCCTGGAAAAATCCGGCGATCCCGAGACGGGTCGCAACCGTTACGGAGAGATCCTAAGAGAAGGGCCCGCCGATTATTACGGCATCCTGGCGGAAAAACGCCTGATCGCTGGCCCCCTCGCGCTGGGCTTCGATGGGCCGCCGGATTCGAAGATCCTGACGGCCCTGCAAGCCCCTCCTCTCTCCTGCCGGGTTCCGGATTCGGTCTTGCCGGTCCTGATCGACGTGGGCCTGGCCCGGGAGGCGGCCGAAAGACTTGACTGGCTGAGGCTGAAGCCCGGTCTACGGGATCTGCCCGCAGAGCATTGGATCGAGTCCTATGCATGGGCCGGAGCGTATCGGAATGCCCTGCAGATCGCGCTGCCGTTGTGGCCCGCCGTTCGGCTGGCCGAGTTGCGGGAAGCGCCGGCGTTCCTGACTCAGATCCCGGCCGCGGTCCGCCTCGGGGTCTATCCCCTGGCCTACTGGGATCTTGTTCGAAATCTCTGCGCGGAGCGAGGTCTGGACCCGTTTCTCGTTCTGGGCCTCATGAAGCAGGAAAGCCTGTTTGTTCCGGATATCGCCTCGCCGGCCGGGGCGGTGGGGCTCATGCAGATCATGCCCGCCACCGCTTCCACGGTAGCGCGGGAACTCGGGCTTCCCGGATTTCGGGCAGCTCTCTTGGAAGATCCTGAGATCAATCTGAGAATCGGCACGGCCTACCTGGCAAGCCTGGTCCAACGATACGGCGCCTGGTGGCCCAGGGTTCTGGCAGCTTACAATGCCGGGCCCGATGCCGTGGAAAGATGGAAAGCCGCCATGCCGGAAGCCGAACAGGACGAGTTCGTGGAGATCATTTCGTACCGGGAGACCCGTATCTATGTAAGAAAGGTGCTCGAGGGCTGGTTCTGGTACCGCAAGCTTTACGCCGGATCCCAGGTTGTCACGGAACATTCGGAACCCTGGGCCGGCCCCGGCACAGAGAGCCGCGGCGGACAGCCGGCTGCCGGGCGCTACAATTGACAGGCAGAAGAGAATTTTCTATTTTGACAAAGACTTCTGCAAAGGCTCCGCAGCACTGCCGACGAAAAACCCGCCGGCCGACCGGTTCATTGTGTTTCGGGTGCTGCATCTGAAGGGAGCGCAAAGAAGGGAACCCGCTCCTTGACCGGAAAAACCGCCACGGCCTCCTCCCGAAAAAGCCGCTCCAAACCCAAGGTCCCCCGCAAGGAGCGCGACAGGCTGATCGAGCAGTACGCTCCGATGATCAAGCACCTCGCGCTGCGGATCGCCATGCGCTTGCCCAGCCACATCGAGCTCGACGATCTCATCAACTCCGGGGTCATCGGGCTGATGGACGCTATCGAGAAATTCGATCCGGACAAGGGTGTCCGGTTCGAGACGTACGCCGAGTTTCGTATCCGGGGCGCGATTCTGGACGAGCTGCGGGCCCAGGACTGGGTGTCGCGGTCCGTGAGACAGAAGGCCAATCAGCTCAGCCGCACCTATGCGGAACTCGAACAGAAGCTCGGCCGAGCCGCCACGGACGAGGAAGTGATGAAGACGCTCGACCTGGACCGGGAGGCTTTTTACAAGCTCCTCGACAGGGTCCGGTCGATTTCGGTTCTCAACTGGGAAGACATCACGGGCCGGGAAAGACTGGACGGCACCCGGGGCGAGATCCCGTCCGACTTCTGGAAAGGGGCCGACCCTTACCGGGACCTGAACCTCCGGCGGATGCGCCAAGTCCTCCAGCAGGCGATCGAGGCCCTCCCGGAGAAGGAGCGGATCGTCGTCTCGCTTTACTACTATGCGGACCTCAACATGAAGGAGATCGGCGACGTGCTCAATATCACGGAATCGCGGATCTCCCAAATCCACACCAAGGCGGTCCTGCGGCTGCGGGGAAAGATGCTTTCTTTTCTATCCTGACCGGACAGGAAGGCTCCGTTTCCGCTTGCCCTACTCCTTCAGAAAATCCCCTCGAATCCGCTCGGAAAGATCCCGAAGAAGCTTCATGGCCTTCTGAGCCTCTTGTTCCGTCAGAGGCCCCAGCCCGCAGCTTGTCGTGACGAGAAGGCGCTCGGCGAGAAGGTCCCTGGAAATACCCCTTTCGGCCAGGAAGCGGATTCCCTCCAGGAGCAGGTCGAAGAGTTCCTCTGTTGTGTGCCCCTGATGCCGTCTTTCGCTTGGAACGATGCCCCAGGCCAGGTATCCTCCCCGCGCCAGAAAGGCGTTTACCGACTCGGCATACAGGCCCACAGAGTCCCGGTACAGATAGGCATCGAAGTTGAGGATGTCCACGCCCGCCTCGATGAGAAGGCTCCAGTCCGTGTTGCCGCAGCAGTGGCTGCCCACGATGGCGCCAGCGGCCTGCAGGGCCTCCACCACCGGCCGAAGGCAGGCGATCGCCCGGTCACGGGAAAGATGGATCATGGCCGCGGAGCCGAAGGAGGCCAGGACCGGCTCGTCCACGAAAAGGATCATTTGGCCGGCGGCGGATCGGAGCCGCTCGAGCTGCCACAGGCCCTTCATGAGCAGAGCCTTGGGGATTACGTCGCCGAGGTTCTCGTCGTAGAGGGCCGGCAGCCCGTCATCGTCGTGAACAGAAAGTCCGAAGGTGAGAGGCCCCGTGATCTGGCCCTTCACGAGTGGAAACCGCGCCCGCGGGCCGGCCGCAGACAGCTTTTCGGTGAAGGCCTGGAGCCCCCTGGCGCTGGCGGCCGAGATCGCGAAGGCGCTCGGGTCTCCGGTCTGCTCTGCCCGAAGGTAGCACTCATAGAAAGACGCCAGTTTCTGCCACAGGTCTTCGGGCCGTTCGACACAGACTCTGCCGGTGTCCCGGTCGACCCGGATGCAGGGAATCCCCTCGGCGAACTGGGGGATCATGGTTTCCTGAAAGCCCAGAGAAGGAAGCTGGGGCCAGCAGGGAGCCTCGGGGCAGCACTCCAGCATGAGCCGGACCGCGGCATGCGGGTCCCGGTGCGGCAGGCTGCCGATCGCCAGGGCGAGGCCTCTGGGCAGCGGCTGCCTCGTTACACTTGCTTTCTGCGTCCTTCTGGCTGGACCAGTCTCCATGGGATGCCTTCGGGCCTGAATGGGCATGGTCCCAAGGGGCAGGGATTCGCAAGAAAGGCCCGACAGGATCTACTCGGATTCCTGGGGAAACAGGCCGTCCTCGTCTCCCTCGTAGTCCCCGCCGTCTCCGTAAAAGTCCCTGAGCGTTCTGGAAAGCTGCCACAGGCGGTCGTCGATCAGCCGGTTGAGGGTGCCTGGCGGGTATGTGCCGTCCTGCTGCCTCTGGCCTGCGGGAAGCCCGGTGAGAATCTCCATGGCTTCGTCCACGGTCTGGACCGCGTAAAGCGAAAACTTCCCCTGCCGGACAGCCTCGATGAGTTCGGCAGGAAGCATGAGATCCTGCACGTTCAGGCTCGGGATGAGGACGCCCTGCTCCCCTGTGAGACCTCTGCGGCGGCAGAGTTCGAAAAACCCTGTGATCTTCTCGTTCACCCCGCCCACGGGCTGCACTTCGCCTTTCTGGCTGATTGCGCCCGTGACCGCGATCCCCTGCCGCAGCGGGACGCCGGCCAGGCTCGACAGGAGGCCGCAAACCTCTCCGAGGGAGGCGCTGTCGCCATCCACGTCGGTGTAGCACTGTTCCAGGCAGAGGCTTGCGCTCAGGTTGAGAGGCTTGTCCTGGGCGTAGCGGTCCCGGAGGAACCCGCACAGGATCAGAACACCCTTGTCGTGGATCTTTCCGCTCAGGTTCGCCTCCCGCTCGATGTTGATGACTCCCGAGCGGCCCAGGGCGGTCTGAACGGTGATGCGGCAGGGCTTCCCGAAGGTGTAGTCTTCGGTGTCGTACAGGGTGATTCCGTTGACCTGGCCGACCACGGCGCCGTCGGTCTGAATCAGAATCGATCCGTCGTCGATGTACTCCTGGAGCTGTTCCTCAGGCAGGTTTCTGCGGTACTTGATCTCCTGGAGGGACTTCTGCACGTGCCGGGCCAGGACCAGGGGTTCCCCCTCCTGTTCAGCCCAGAAGGCGGCCTCTTTCGCGATATCTGCGAGTTCTTCCCAGCGCGCCGAAAGCTTGTTCTGCTTTCCCGCCAGCTCGGCCCCGGCTTCGAGAAAAACGGCTGCGCCGGTCCTGTGAAAGTGGGGCAGGCCCTCTTTGTCGCAAAGGTGCCGCAGGAACCGCAGGTAGGCCTCGATGTGTTCTTCCGAGCGGGCGATCTGGCTGTCGAGGTCGGCCCGGAACTTGAAGATCTTGGCAAAATCAGGATCGTGATCGCAAAAGTCCTGGAAAAGGGCCTCGTCGCCCCATGCAATGACTTTGGTTTGGAGCGGGATGGGTTCGGGCCTGGGCGGAAAACCCTCGGTCCCCAGGGACTGCTCCAGGACCGGAAATTCAAGGATGCCGTATTCGAGGCAGCGCTTGAGATACTTCCACACGTGGGGCTCCCCGGCCGCCTCCTCGAAGTCCAGAATCAGGAATCCGCCGTTTGCCTTGAGAAGAGATCCTGCCTGAAAGTGGACCGGGCCGCGGGAAGAGCAGACAGCATCCACAGGCCGCACGTAATAGCCGAAGAGGTTATAAAGGGTCGGATTCGGTTCGAAGACGACCGGAGGCTCGTTGTCGACCCTCTCGGCCAGCAGTTGAGGCCGGTAGAGATGGAGGAGGTCCTGTTCGAAACCGTCGTCTCTGTGTCCGGCACCCGGCGAGGCCCGACTGTCTGCCTGGGGCTGCAGGAGGAACAAGACCTCCCTCTCGAGGTCTGCGGTCAGGACCTTGGCCAGTGAGGAAAGATAGCGGTCGGCCTCGGGGCCCTGGAACTGCGTCTTGAGATGGCGGATTCGGGCCAGAATCCAGCGGCGGAACTCCTGCCTGAATTCCCTGGCAAGGCTTTCCGGATACCGTGTTTCCCTCCGGTGGGCTCTTCGGTTTGCGAAGTTCCTGGTGAAGTCCAGGGCAGCTCGGACCGCATCCTCGACACCCGTCACAAAGGCTCGGCCCTTGCCCGGCGGGACGAAAATCCAGGAAGGTCTGCAGGGATCTTCCAGGCTGGGAGCGAACAGGCAGTCGGAAAGTTCCCCGTTGATTCTTTTCGCCGCGGGGTGGGCAAGGGCTGCTTCGATGAGCCCTTTGCGGTCCGTGCCCGGGGGGCCGCAGACAAAGATGTGGCCCGAGTTTCTCATCTGTATGCCTACCTGCAGGGCGCGCTCCGCCCTGGGCTGGCAGAAGAGCCGGGGTCCGGGCTCGATGTCCTTTGTAGATTCGAAAGGCAAGGAAGAGGGATCAACGGTCCAGCGGAGCTGGTCTGGTTTGAGCAGGTACCGGCCCGGATCCGTGATTTCACACCTGGCAAGGAATTCTGCTTCCATGGGGTCTCGTTTTCTCTGGCGAAGAGGTCAGAAAGAGGTTGATTTGAGGCTCATTGCGGCGGGGGCAAGATGGCGCCTTGAAAAAAATTCTAGCACAGAACTGGCCAGGGAAAAAGCCCGGTCCGGGCCCCCACTGAGTCCGGCGGGAGGCGAGATGATTCGAAGACCCAGAATTCCTACCGGCCGACCGATGCCCGGGAGGCGAGGGCCGGAACCTGGACCGAGACCTTTTCCGGTCCCAGGAAAAGTTGGAGGAGCAGCTTGTCCTGGTCGGGACCTGGGGGGAAAAGACCTCGAATCGGCTTGAAATTCAAGAGGTTTCTCCGCGCCTCCTCCACCAGGAGGCCCGAAGGGATCGGATGGGTCGTCACCTCCAGCCGGTCCGCTTCGATCACGAAGCGGCTGTATCGGCAGGGCCATGAGGCCAGCGCAGGGGAGCTCACATATTCTATGCCGTTCCATGACTGATGGGCGAACAGATGATGGTGGCCTGTGACGACGAGAAACACGTCCCTGTGGCGTTCCAGGACAGCCCGGACTTCCTGCGCGTTGTCCGCCAGGTAGCCCTTCCAGGCACCCTGGCCATCCCAGGGGTGATGGGCGACGAGCCCGTGATGACAGAGCACAATCGTCGGCTTGCCAGCGTTCCGAGCAAGGTCTTGCTCCAGCCACCTGAGCTGTTCCGCTCCAACCCTGCCGCCCCAAGTGCCCTGGACCGTGCTGTCGAGCCCCACAAGGTGCCAGCCTTTCACAGGGTCCTGGGACCAAAACGAGCGCCCCTGTTCAGGCCCGCGGCCTTCGAAAACGCGGGCGAAAGCGGACAGGCGCGTCTTTCCCGGGGGTTGGCGTTTGCCCTGGGGTATATCGTGATTGCCGGGCACGACATAGTACGGCAGGCGCAGGCCGTCCAGAATCTTGCGCGCCTCCTCAAGATTCGATCCCGATGGATCCACGACGAGATCTCCGGTCAGAACGATGAAATCCAGGGTCTTGTCCGAGTTGAACTCGGATACGAGTGCCCCGAGTTGGCCCCCGATCGAGCGGGAGAGATTGAATCCATCCCGGGCCGGCTCACCCTCGGCGGCGAAGTGCAGGTCGCTGAGATTGAGAAAGGTCAGCCTCTGGGGGCCTGGAGCGTCCGCGCGCGGCCGCGGCGGACCTGCCAAGAGTGCCCCCAGGAGGGCGATCAGCAAGAAGGAAAATTGAGGTCTGCGGCTGATCATGGGGAAAATTTAACTTTTTCTTAAAGAATCGCTTGCCAACAATCGATACTTTCATAAAAATACCAGCAAACCGGCCCGGACGGCAAGGACGCGCAACGAGCACTCGAAACGGTTCCTGAGGCTGGCGTCGTCACGGGTACGGATGTTGTTTACAGCCTTGCAAGAGAAAATTACAGAAAATTCTTTCGTCCCCGTCGTTCATCCATTCAAGTGCGGCTCGTTGCCACGTGGGAACGCACTGAATTTGCTTGAAATTCAAACAGGTTATCTCTCAAGACAGCGTCCGGGTGCCTCTTGCACGGAAGCCGGATTCCTCTGGCACCCCCGTTGCTCTACCATGTCGACCCGGTCCAAGCCAATCTGCCTTGAGGGGAACAAGAATGGTGGCAAAAAGGGCTTTCGTTGCTGGGTTCGGGGTTCTGTCGCTGCTTTCTCTGCTCCAGGTTTTTCATGCAGAGCAGGCCCGGGCCGAGATTTATGTGCACCAGGACAGACTCACCTTCCAGTGGACGCCGGCCTCAGGATGCGTGGACCGGTATGAGTTCCAGGTTTCCAGGGACGGCCGGGCCTATCGGACGGTCGCCTCGTCGATTCCCCCGAACGGGACCATGCCCGTGAGATACACATTTGATGCCCAGGACCAGTCCGTGTACCAGGTTCGGGTGCGGGCGGTCTGCGATGCCTATGGCGCAGGCCCGTATTCGGATCCTTCGGAAAAGGTGGTTGTGTTTCTCGATGGGACGCCAACGGACACGGACGGCGACGGAATGCCGGACTCCTGGGAGCTTGCCAACGGGTTCAATCCCTTCGATTCTTCGGACGCGGACGGGGACGCCGACCAGGACGGGCTTTCCAATCGCCAGGAGGCGGCCCTGGGAACCGACCCCAGGAATCCGGACACGGATCAAGACGGCGCGACCGACTGGCAAGAGTTCCAGGAAGGCACGGACCCGCTCGATTCCGGGGACAATGTTCCGGTTGCGGACGCAGGCCCTGACCAGACGAGGAATCCGGGCGTGACGGTCAAGCTGAACGGTTCCAACAGCTGGGATCCGAACGGAGATCCTCTGAGCTACCTCTGGAAGCAGGAGTCCGGTCCAACTGTTGTTCTCGACGGCGCGACGAACGCAATATGCCGTTTCAACGGCACGCAGCCTGGGGACTACGTCTTTTCCCTGACCGTATCCGACGGCAAGGTCTGGAGCGCCCCTGACCAGGTCACGGTGCGGATCCGCCAAGGGGGAGCTTCCCAGCCCGTGGCGGATGCGGGCCGGGATTTCCTGGCGCCCCTGTCCGGCCCGGCGGTGCTCGACGGCAGCGGAAGCTATGACCCGAATAACTTGGACATCACGTATTCCTGGAGTCAGGTCAGCGGGCCTGCAACGGCCGTTCTCCTGGACACGAACACCGCCTTTCCCAAGTTCTATCCAGGCCGGACCGGGACTTATGTGTTTGAGCTTACCGTTTCGAACGGACAGGCGGCCAGTCCGGCCGACTCGGTTACAGTCCATGTAGAGGAAACCCTTTCGCCCGGAGACGTGCACCCGATTGGCGCGCCCGATGGATTGCTGACCCGAGGGGACGCGATCCTGATTTGGCTCTTTTACCTCGGGATCCTGGTGCCCACGCCGGACGAACTCTTCCTTGTGGACGTGGGCCCCATGAAAATGGTGGACTCGACTCGATCGCCTGCCTGGATCCGGCTGGAGCCGGACGGGGCCCTGGATCTAACCGACGGGCCCGTGCTCCAAGGGCTGTTCAGAGGGTCTTACCGGGTCGTCGGCTGGGAGCTGGATTCCGAGTAGCGGGGGCTTCCTCGGCCTCTGCCGGCGTGCAGGTCTCCGCGGACAAAGGCCCGAGGGGCTCTGGTCGCGCGGACCGGCGGTTCCTGTTCCCGCCTCTGTTCTTGAGCGGCGAGACTTCCCGAGAGGTCCCCCAGCGTAGGCCCGGCTTGCTCTGCTCCGGAATCCTGCCGCCCGAGGGGAAATCCGGGGCTCCCGGATACCCCCATCCTCCTGTGCGCCTTCCGCCGGCCTTGTTGTCTTGAGCCCCTTCGATTGCATCCCCGCCGCGCGTGGGCTATCGTGCTTGAAAAAGCTGTTCACAGTGGCGGAGGAGAGGGGAAGATCGAGATGCCGATCTACGCTTTTGAAGAGTCCTGCCCGCAAGTTTCCCCAGGGGCATTCGTTCATCCGGAAGCGGTGCTTATTGGAAGCGTTACCGTGGGCGACAGGTGTTTCATCGGCGCAGGCGCGGTGATCCGGGCCGATTTCGCCTCGATCCAGGTGGGCGCCGGTTCCTGCGTGCAGGAGAACTGCGTGATACACGTGACGCCTGGAATGGGGGCCGCGATCGAGGAGGATGTGATCGTGGGGCATGGCGCGATTCTCCACGATGTCCGGATCCGGCCCGGGGCGGTCGTGGGCATGGGCGCCGTGCTTCTGCAGGGCGTGACGGTGGAAAGGGATGCAATGGTTGCCGCCGGGGCGGTGGTGGCCACGGGGTTCGTGGTCCCGGCCGGGAAGATCGTGGCCGGGAATCCCGCCAAGGTCGTGAAGGATCTTCCCGAGGCTTACCGGCAATTCTTCCGGGAGGGCCTTTCGTTGTATCAGAAGCTCCCGGAGAGATACCGAAAGGGGTTGCGCCGGATCTGTTGATCTCGAAGGAAGGCGGAAGGATCCGTTGAGGAGGCCCAGATGAAGTACTGCCCGGAATGCGAGGCCGAGTACGAGGACGGAGTCGAGGCATGCTCGGATTGCCTGGTGGGCCTGATTTCCGAGGCCGAGTATCAGGTCCGCAAGGAGCAGGAACAGCGCGCCCGGGAAACCCTTCGACAGGCCGATTTCGTTTCGGTCATGATCGCCCGCAACGCCTTTGAGGCGGATCGCCTTCGGGCTGCCCTGGAGGAGGAAGGGATTCCGGTGCTGACCCGGACGTTTCTGGACACGGCCTACGACGGCATCTACGTGGCTCAGAAGGGATGGGGCCGCGTGGAGGTGCCGATCACGGAGAAAGAGCGGGCGGAAAAAATCGTGGAGGATTTCGTTCGGGCCTTTCCACAGGAAGAGGAGGCCGAGGCTCTCCGGTGCGCCTCCTGTGGGCACGCCCTCGAGCCGGAACAAACGCACTGCTCCCGATGCGGAGCCCCTGTTGAGGGCTGAAGGGCGGGGAGGCGGGTTCGCCGGGCGTGTCTGCCGGAAGGAGTGGGCAAGCCATGGTCGAGGTCGAAGTTCAGGATTTGGGCAAGAGCAGCATCCTGACCCTGATGGTGAAACAGATCCTGGACCGGAACCTCGGGAATCCCGCCAAGAGCGGCCTCATGCGCAACCGGCTGCTGACCGCTCGGATTCAGGTCAGCAACATGACGACTTCGCTCTTTTTCGAGGCGAGCCGCATCCGGGCAGAGGACGGCTGCCACGGCAGGCCGGATATTGAAATCGCGGGCGACATGCGGGCCCTGCTGTCGGTCGCCTTGGGGACATGCCCCGTCAAGGCCGTTCTGAGGAGGGATCTGCGGGTCCGGTTGCGGGGCTGGAAGGGGTGGCTGTACGCTCTCCGGTTCTTGTCGCTCATGCGTGTGGATGGCCGGCCGGAGCCGGCTGATTCCCGCGGCTCCAGGGGGCGGCCCGCGGCAGGAGCGCGCGGGAAGGAACTTGCTCGGGAAGATCGCCATGGTTGAGTCTGCTCCCTCGACCCTGCGGGACGAAAGGTACAGGGGCCTGCTCGCGGCTTTTCAGGGGATCGTGGGGCCCGACTTCGTCGCGGCTGACCCGGCGACTCTTTACGTTTATTCCCAGGACCTTACGGAGAACGAGCCCTGCTGGCCGGTCGGCGTGGTGATGCCCGCCTCCACGCGCGAAGTTCAGCGGATCGTCGAAGAGGCCAACCGCCATCGCGTCCCCCTGGTGCCGTTCGCCTATGGCCTGAACATGGGCGGCCTGGCGATCCCGGCCGCAGAGGCGGTCGTTGTGGATCTCAAGAGAATGCGCAGGATCCTGGAGGTCAATGAAGAAGACCTGTACATGGTTGTCGAGCCCGGGGTGACCTTCGGTATGATCCGGGCCCATCTGGACAGACACCACCCAGGGTACCGATACACGTATCCGTTAGCCCCGCCGCAGACTTCGGCCTTGAGCAACGCGCTCATGGACGGGCTGAACAACCTGAGCATGCGCCACGGGGCCATGTCCGAATGGGTCAACGGGCTGGAGGTTGTTCTTCCCACCGGGGAACTCGTGCGCGTGGGTTCGGCGGCCATCGTGGATTCCTGGCATGCCCGTGTGCCTCTGCCGGACCTGGCCGGGCTTTTCCTTGGCTGGCAGGGCGCGACCGGAATCGTGACTGCGGGCGCTCTCCAGATCTGGCCCGCCCCTCCCCTGCGCAAACGCGTCTTCATCGCCTGTTACGACGCGCCCACGGCCTACCGGATTCTGCGGGACCTCTGCAGGAAGGAAATCTTCGATGACCTGGCCTGCGTGTCCTGGGCGCCGGGCAAGATGCTGTTCGGCGCGCGGGGCGACCTGGCGCTCAGTCCCGGAGAGCCGCTTCTTTACGTTTACGGAGACCTCTACGCGGAGACGCAGGGGCACCTGAAGGCCAAGGAGCAGATCTTCGACGAAGTTCTCGGCCGTCTACGGGGGGAGGGGTGCCGGATCGAGGATCCGCTGGACGTGAAGGATCTGGTGCGGATCAACCCGAACTACGAAAAGCTGGCCGAGTTTCCCACCACTCTCGATTTTCTGCTGGACTACGGGCCCGGCGGCATGACCTGGGTGGGCTCCTACGGACCGGGATCGAACTGGGCCGAGGGCGCGCAGCGGTGTTTCCGCGTGCTGGAGGAAACCGGCTTTCCGCCCATCCTGGTCTCCCGGCCCATGAAGGGAGGCCATTTCTGGGTTCTGCGCTTCATTCTCCACTTCGACAAACGGGATCCCCGGGACGTGGAGAAAGTCCGGCAGGTGCTGGGCCGTCTTGCGGATGTTCTTCTGGATCTCAAGTACATTCCTTACAAGCCGCCCCTCTGGGCCGTGAAGAAGATCCGGGAGCGGGACCGTCACGGCTTCTTTCAGCTTCTGGAACGGGTGAAGGCCTGCCTGGATCCCAACGGCCTGTTCAATCCCGGCCGCTGGGGGCTCTGACCCATGCTCGAATACCACGAGATCGATCCGTTCTTGTCCAAATGCGTCCGGTGCGGGAGCTGCAAGGCGGTTTTCGGGCTCTTCGAGCCGAGCTGTCCGGCCGGAGAGCGGTTCCGTTTCGAGGGATTCTACTCGAGCGGGAAAATCTGGATCGCCAGAGGTTTGCGGGACGGGGTGCTCGACTGGAGCGATCCCGAACTGCTGAGGAAGCTTTTCGCCTGCACGCTCTGTGCGAACTGCACCCAGCAGTGCCCCATGACCGTCCGGGAAAGGATCATCGAGGTCTTCGAAGCCCTTCGGGCCGAGGCGGTGCGGAGGAACGCAGGACCCTTGCCGGGGCACAGGAAGCTCAAGGACAGCGTGGTCCAGTACCGAAACCCCTGGATGCAACCCCGCAGGAGGCGTCTGCACAGTCTGCGGGATCTGGGGGTAAAACTTCTGGGCGAAGGGACGGGCGCTCGGGCGCCGGTCCTCTACTTTGTGGGGTGCACAGCGGCTCTGGATCCTTCCCTGGAACCGATCGTGAGCGGCACCGTCGCTCTGCTGCAAAAGGCCAAGGTGGATTTCGGAGTCCTGGGAGAAGAGGAACTCTGCTGCGGATCCGTGATGTTGCGGATTGGCGAGCGGGATCTGGCCCGGGATCTGGCTCAGAGAATCCGGCGGCAGGTCGAGACGCTCGGCATAGAGACCGTCGTGACTTCTTGTGCGGGATGTTACAAGACCTTTACCCAGGACTACCCTCACTTGGCCCCGCTTCCGGTCCGCGTGGTCCATTCAAGCCAGTTCGCGCTGGAACTTCTGGACGGAGGACGGATCGTTCCGGACGGCTCGGATCCTTTGCGCGTGACCTACCACGATCCCTGCCATCTGGGGCGGCACAGCGGGGTTTACGATTCCCCCCGGGAGCTTCTGGAAGCCGTGCCGGGCGTCCGCCTGATCGAGATGGCCCGGTCGCGCGAGAACGCCTGGTGCTGCGGAGCAGGGGGCGGCGTGCGGTCGGCCTTTCCGGAGTGGGCCCTGGAGACGAGCCGGATCCGCGTGGCCGAAGCCGAGCAGACCGGAGCCGACGCTCTCGTGACCGCCTGCCCCTTCTGCCTCCAGAATCTGGCCTTGGGCGTTCAGGCCTCCGGGAGCAGGCTCTTGGCTTGCGATCTGACTGCGCTCCTGGCTGCAAGGATCCGCTCCAAAGAGTGACCGCGTCTTTTTCGTCTTTCCTTTCTTCCAGCGGGAACGATTGACCGCCGCGCGTGCAAGGGACTATCCTTCGCGAAACGGATCAGAAGCCGGGGCCGGGACGCAGACGGTTTCCGCCAGAACCAGGGGCAGCCATCGGAGACATGGATACGATGAGAACCAAGTTCATCTTCATCACCGGCGGGGTGCTTTCCTCCCTGGGCAAAGGGCTCGCCTCGGCAGCGATCGGGGCGCTCCTGGAAAGCCGCGGGCTCAAGGTCACCTTCCAGAAGCTGGATCCTTACATCAACGTGGACCCCGGAACGATGAACCCCTACCAGCACGGGGAGGTCTTTGTCACGGACGACGGAGCCGAGACCGATCTGGATCTCGGCCACTACGAGCGGTTCACCCACGCCGTCATGGGCAAGGCGAACAATTTCACCACGGGGCAGGTCTACGAGACCGTGATCCGGAAAGAGCGCAGGGGCGACTACCTCGGCAAGACGATCCAGGTGATTCCCCACATCACGGACGAGATCAAGTCCAGGATTCTGTCTCTGGCCGGCCGCGCGGACATCGCGATCGTGGAGATCGGAGGCACCGTGGGAGACATCGAGGGCCAGCCGTTCCTGGAGGCGATCCGCCAGCTCAAGAGCGATCTGGGCAGGCAGAACGTTCTCTACATCCATCTGACCCTCGTGCCCTACCTTCGCGCCTCCGGCGAGATGAAGACCAAGCCGACCCAGCACAGCGTCAAGGCCCTTCGAGAGATCGGCATTCAGCCGGACATCTTGCTGTGCCGCACCGAACGGTTCCTTTCCAAGGAGATCAAGGGGAAGATCGCGCTGTTCTGCAACGTGGAAAAGGACGCGGTCATCACGGCCAAGGACGTGGAGTCCATCTATGAAGTGCCTCTGCTGTTTCACCAGGAAGGGCTGGACGACAAGATCATCGAGCTTCTCAATATCTGGACCGGAGCGCCCCATCTCGAGAAATGGGAAGAGGTGGTTGAGCGGATCCGCAATCCCCGGGATCAGGTCCTTGTCGGCATGGTGGGCAAGTATGTGGAACTGGTCGAATCCTACAAGAGCCTGAATGAGGCTCTCGCCCACGGAGGCATTGCCAACGAGTGCAAGGTGAATATCCGGTTCATCGATTCCGAGGAGCTGGAAAAGGAAAGGATCGGAACGCTCCTGAACGGCCTGGACTGCGTGCTCGTGCCCGGCGGCTTCGGGGACCGCGGAATCGAGGGCAAGATCCTGGCCGCATCGTACGCGCGCAAGAGCGGCATCCCTTTCCTGGGGATCTGCCTGGGCATGCAGACCGCCATTGTTTCGTTCGCCCGGGACGTCTGCGGGCTCGACCGGGCCAACAGCACGGAGTTCGATCCCCAGACTCCGCACCCCGTGATCTGCCTCATGCCGGATCAGGTGGGCGTCGAGGTCAAGGGAGCCACCATGCGGCTGGGCGCCTACCCCTGTATTCTCCAGGAGGGCACCCTTGCCTGGCGCATCTACGGCTGCCGCGAAATCTATGAAAGACACCGGCACCGCTACGAGGTGAACAACGCGTATCGGGAGGTCCTGAGCAGGCATGGGCTGGTCCTGAGCGGCCTCAGTCCGGACGGGAGGCTCGTCGAAATGGTCGAAATCCAGGATCATCCCTGGTTTCTCGGGTGTCAGTTCCACCCGGAATTCAAATCCCGTCCCATGAAGGCACACCCGATTTTCCGTGAGTTCGTGCGGGCGGCACAGCACTACAAGCACCGGCAGGAACCCGAGGGGCCGGCCTCGGCGGCTTCCTCCTAAAGCCTTCATCCCTTCCCAGGGGATCCGCCCGTTGCCTTGAGTTTTCGGAGGAGCCTGCGCAGGACGTCCTGCGGCTCCCCTCGGTCGCAGGAAATGCGCAGGTCTGCGTACCGTTCGTACAGGGGCCTGCGCTCCTCATAGAGGCCTTCCAGAGTCTGGCCCGGCGCGAGGACGATTCCCCGGCTGTCCATGTCGAGGATCCTCTTGCACAGGACAGGCAGCGACGCGTCCAGAAGGACTACAATGCCTCTGTTGGCGAGATGCCGCATGGCCCGCGGGCTGTACACCGCGCTCCCGCCTGTGGCCACGACGAAGCCCTCGAGACGCAGGGAGAGCAGGAAAGACTCTTCCATAGCCAGGAAACGGGCCATGCCCCTCTCGTCCAGAATCTGCTGGAGAGACTTCCCTTCCCTGGCCTGGAGAGCCAGATCGGTATCGAGAAAGGGCAGGGCCAGTTCCCGAGCGAGAAGAGACCCGATCGTGGTCTTGCCCGAGCCGGGCATGCCGATCAGCACGATGTTCCTGTTTGCGGCGGCGCGTGTCCCCATTGGCAAGCTTTCTGGAATATGTTACGTTTATCCTTCCCTGGCATAGAAAGGCGTGTCAAGCCGGCCACGGCCGGTCTTTTCTACAGGCAGAAGGAGGAGCCCATGGCGAAGAAGGTCGTCATCGAAACGGAAGAATGCGTGGCATGCGGGACGTGCGTTGAAATCGCCCCGGAGGTCTTCAAGCTGGAAGAAGGAGCCGATCATGCGGAGGTGATCAAGAACTCCATAGGTTCCTCCGAGGAGGATGCGGTTCAGGAAGCGATCGACAGTTGCCCGACCCAGTGCATCCACTGGGAGGAGTGAAAGCGGGGTCCGGCGGCAAGAACCGGTGGGGATCCGAGCGAGTCCAGAGGCTCCGGATCCCCATTTTTCTTCGAAAACGTCGAAGGCCGACAGACCGTGCGCAAGACCAAGATCGTCTGCACCCTGGGGCCGGCGAGTTCAGGGATCCGGCAGATCTCGGAACTGGCCCGTGCCGGCATGGACGTGGTCCGGTTGAACTTCTCTCACGGCACGGCTCGGGAGCACCGGAAGACCATCGAGAAGATCCGCAGAGTATCGGCGGACCTCGGCAACCCCTTGGCGATCCTTCAGGATCTGGGAGGACCCAAGATCCGGGTCGGGGAGTTGCCGGCCAAAGGCATTCGGCTCGTTCCGGGCGGCAGGATCAGGCTGGTTGGAGACCGAGACCGGAAGTCTCCCGCGGGCATCCCGGTTTCTACCCCTGCCGTTCTCGAGACCGTAAGGACCGGCGATCCCATTCTGCTGGCCGACGGCCAGATTGAACTCAAGGTGGAACGGGTCGAAGCCGGGGAGGTTCTCTGCGGGGTCGTGTCGGGCGGCCTCCTTACCTCCCGCAAGGGGATCACCCTGCCCACCCGCTCCATCGCGGTTCCGGCCTTCACAGACAAGGATCGGCGCGATCTCGAAGCGGGCCTGGACGGGGGCGTTGACTATGTGGCTGTCTCCTTTGTGAGGGACGCCGGGGACATCCTGAGCGTCAAGGCCTTTCTGGCCGACCGAGGGGCTGCAGACCTGCCGGTGATCGCGAAGATTGAAAAACACGAGGCTCTGGAGAATCTGGAGTCCATCCTGGCCGAGGCGGACGGAATCATGGTGGCCCGAGGTGACCTCGGGGTGGAAATCCCCCTGGAGGAGGTGCCTCTGGTCCAGAAGAGTCTCGTTCTGCAGGCCAACAGGGCGGGCAAACCCGTCATCATCGCCACCCAAATGCTGCGCTCCATGGTGGACTCCCCCCGCCCGACACGCGCAGAAGCCCTGGACGTGGCAAACGCGGTCCTCGACGGCGCGGATGCGGTCATGCTTTCCGAAGAGACCGCAGTCGGACAGTACCCGGCCCTGGCGGTCCGCTACATGGCCCGTCTGGCCAGCCGGGCGGAATCCCTGCTTGACCGTTCCCGGGCGGCGGATCTTTCCTTTCCGTCCGTCCCCGAAGCCATCGGCCACGCGGCCTGCAGGCTGGCCCTTGATCTCGGCGCCAAGGCGATTCTCACCCCGACCCGGACGGGCCTGACGGCCCGGGCCGTGTCCCGGTTCCGGCCGGCCCAGGAGATCCTGGCCTTCAGTCCGGACCCGGCCGTGGTCAGAAGGCTGCGCCTTATCTGGGGCGTCTCTCCCCGACGGGTCCCGAGACTTCGGGATACCGAGGACATGGTTCGCCGGGTGTGCGAGTTCGCTCGCTCTGAGGGCGGATTGCACTCCGGGGACCTCGTGGTCATCGCAGCCGGCGTGCCGGTCGGAGAGCCGGGCTCTACGAACCTCCTGCAGGTCGTGAGACTGCCTTGACAGGGATCGGCTTGGTTGCGAGAAAGGCGGCCGCCGGTTCTGGAAGATTCCTTGACCGTCCCCCCGGGGGGGACTAGAATAAACAATAGCAATTTACTAGGTTTGAACGTCCTTCCTTCGAAGCGCCCGCCCCCTGTCGGAACGAGCCCCTGGAGACCCCTCGGCACAACGCGGCACGGCCGGCGGCCGGACGGGATGGAAAGCAGGTGGAGCCCATGGCGGACGACAGGATCTACATGGACCACGTGGCGGCGGCCCCGCTCCTGCCCGAGGTTCTCGACGCGATGATGCCGTACTTGCGCGAGCACTTCGGGAATCCTTCGAGCATGCACAGCGTCGGGGAAAAGGCCGAGGAAGCCCTGAACCATGCCCGGCGCCAGGTCGCTGGGCTCATCCACGCCCGGAACCCGGGGGAAGTCGTTTTTACCTCGTGCGGCACAGAGTCCAACAATTTTGCCCTGAAAGGGGTTGCCCTGGCCTACCAGAACAAAGGGCGCCACATCGTCGTCTCGCCGGTGGAGCATTTCTCCATCATGCACGCGGTCAAGACCCTGGAGAAAATGGGGTTTCAGGTCACCCAGCTGCCGGTCGACGAAACGGGCCGGGTGGATCCCGACGATGTGGACAGAGCGATCACACCGCAGACCATCCTGGTATCGGTCATGCACGGGAACAACGAGGTGGGGACGTTGCAGCCCATTGCGGAGATCGGGCGGATCACGAGGGCAAAGGGGGTTCTGTTTCACACGGACGCGGTCGCCACGGCCGGCGTCGTCCCTGTCGACGTGGAGGCCCTGCAGGTCGACCTCTTGAGCCTGTCCGCGAACGCGTTTTACGGGCCCAAGGGCGCGGCCGCCCTGTACGTGCGCAAAGGCGTCCGGATTCATCCCCTTCTGGACGGGGGAATCCAGGAAAACGGGCGGCGGGCCGGCACGGAAAACGTGCCGGCCATCGTGGGTATGGGCGTGGCCGCCGAGATCGCTCTTCAGGAGATGGACGATCGCATCGCCCGGGCCCGCAGACTTCGGAAGCGCCTCGAGGAGGGAATTCTCGAGCGCATTCCCCACGTGGTTCCTCTGGGACATCCTGTGGAAAGGCTGCCGCACATTGTGAGTGTTCTCGTCGAGTACGTGGAAGGGGAGTCCATGTTGCTTTTTCTGGACATGGAAAACATCCAGATCGCCAGCGGCTCGGCGTGTATTTCCCGCTCTCTGAAAGTCTCCCATGTCATGCTGGCCATGGGCATCGACGCCGCCCTGGCCCAGGGCAGTCTCTTGTTCAGCCTGGGCAAGGACAACACCGAAGAGCAGGTGGACCGGGTGCTGGACGTCCTGCCGCCCATCGTGCAGCGGCTGCGGGAGATGTCTCCTTTGTACAAGAAAGCGGCCAGAGCCCTCCGGGGTTCGGATGCCGGAGAGGCGGACACAGGCGCCGCAGGGGATTCGAGGAGAGGCCGATCATGAGATACAGCGCCAAGGTGATGGAGCATTTCTTGAATCCCAGGAACGTGGGCACGATCGAGAACGCCGACGGCATCGGAGAAGTGGGGAACCCGGCCTGCGGGGACATCATGCGTTTCTACATCTCGGTGCGGGATGGCCGGCTCGAAGACGTCAAGTTCCAGACCTTCGGCTGCGGAGCCGCGATCGCGGTTTCCAGCATGATCAGCGAGATGGCCCGAGGGAAGACCCTCGAGGAGGCCTCCCGAATTTCCAACCGCGACGTGGCTGACGCGCTCGACGGGCTGCCCACGAACAAACTCCACTGCTCGAACCTCGGCGCCGACGCGCTCCAGGCCGCAATCCGCGACTATTACGCCCGCAAGGGTGGGTCGGCAAAGGAAAGGCCGGAAATGGCCCCTGCCCCGGAACGGCTTCGGCAGGAAGCCTGCAGATGCCCCTACTGCGATATCGAGGTTCCCAGGGGCGCGCCCTTCTGCGAAAAATGCGGCGCCAAGATCTGAGAGAAGACTTCCCCTTCCCCGTCGGAACACCCGAAGCCCGGTCGGCGACCGTCCTCGGCCGGGCGGAAAGGATCCGCTTCAGCCCGCCCGAAGCCCGAGGCTGTTGAAGATGATGCCGTGGTGGACTTCCGAGACGCCTTCGGTGATGGTCAGAACGCGGGAGTCCCGCCAAATCCTCTGGATCGGGTATTCCATCATGAACCCGTATCCCCCGAAGAGCTGGATCGCTTCATTGACGATCTTCTGTGCCGTCTCGCTGCAGAAGAGCTTCACGAAAGAGGCTTCCCGGGTGCAGTCCCGGCCCTGGTCGTACAGCCAGGCCGCCTTCCAGGTGATGGTGTGCATGATGTCGATGTACATGGCCCACTCGGCCACCTTGAATTGATTGACCTGAAAGGAGATGAGGGGGCGGCCGAACTGGGAGCGCTCCTGCAAGTAGCGCGTCGTCACGTCATAGGCTCCCCGGGCCACTCCGGCGCAGCGGCCGCCATAGGAAATCCGGCCGCCCACCAGCGTCTTGACGATTTGTCCGAACCCGCCCTCCCGGGCTCCGAGAAGCCGGTCCGCGGGAATCGTACAGTCTTCGAAGACGAGCTCCGCGGTGTCAGCGGAGCGCAACCCGGCTTTCTCCAGTTTGCGGGCCACGTGGAAGCCGGGCGTTCCCCGGTCCACGAGGAACAGGCTGATGCCTTTCGCCTTGCGGGAGGGATCCGTGTAGGCCGCCACCAGCACGTAGTCGCAGATGGACCCGTTCGTGATAAACGTCTTCGTGCCGTTGAGAACGTAAGAGTCTCCCCTTCGGACGGCCCGCGAGGTGATGCTTGCGGCGTCCGAGCCCGCGTTCGGCTCGGTCAAGGCGAAGGCGCCGATTTTCTCTCCCCGCGCGGCAGGAACCAGATACGTCCGCTTTTGTTCCTCGGTGCCGAAGTCGTAGATCGGACTCGTTGCCAGCGTGGCATGGGCCAGCAGCCCGGAGGCGATGCCGCTTGAGACCCGGTTGAGCTCTTCCATGTACAGGCATTCGCAAATCTTGTCCGCCCCGGCTCCCCCGTACTGCTCGGGATACCGGCAGCACAGGAATCCCAGGTCGCCCAACCTGCGGAACAGAAACAGCGGAAATTGCTCCTTCGCCTCGGCCTCGTCCACGAGCGGAGCGATTTCCTTGTCCACGAAGGATGCCACGGTCTGCCAGAAGATCCGGTGCTCCTCGGTCAGATCAAAATTGAGCGACATGGCACAGGCTCCTAAACGAGTTTCTTGACCGGTCTGGCCGGAACGCCCACGGCCAGCGTGTGCGGCTCGATCTTGCCCGTGACGACGGCGTTGGCCCCGATCCGGCAGAAATCGCCGATTTCCGCCCCGCGCAGGATGGTGGCTTTGGCGCCGACATACACGCCGGCGCCCACTTTCACGCTCGAGAGGATGTTCTGGGCCCGCTGCGGATCCAGGTAGAAATGGTATTCGTCCGACTGGATGTGCACGTGCTCTCCGTCCAGGATCGAACAGTACTCGCCGAAGATGGTGTTCTTGCCGATCTCGATGCTCTGGCCGCAGTGGATGACGCACCGGATGCTGAAACCGCACGCCTCCTGGAGATGGAGCCTGCCCGAGATGTGGACCACGCTCTCGGCGCGGATCTCGCAGAGATCGCCCAGAAAGAGTTCGCCGTTCCGGAGTTCGATGGAAACCCGTTCTCCGAGGTGGGCGCCCCTGCCCAGGGTGATCTTGTTTCGTTTTCCCTGGAGGGAAATCCTCACGCCCTTACCGATCCGGCAGTCCGGGGCGAGGCTCATCTCAAGGTCGGATCGGGAAGCAAAAGCCGCCAGACGAAGCCGCGCCATCAAAACCAGTCTGCGCCAGGCATTTCGTACGCGCGCGAGTCCGAACATCCTGCGCCCCCTTGTGCCTGCGGCCCTCCGGCCGAAGGGGTGGAAACGCTTCGGGAGATCTTCGGGACAAAAAGGTATACGAAACCGGCCCGGCTAGGCAAGCTCGATCAAGGGGGAGCCCTGGCGGACGTCCGACCCTTCCCGGACGAGGATCTTCTTGACCAGGCCGGCCCTGGGCGCGTGAATCTCGTTTTCCATTTTCATGGCTTCGAGCACGAGCAGGGGATCCCCGGCGGCCACGACCTGCCCCTCGTCCACGAGGATGCTCAGAATGATGCCCGGCATGGGGGCGCAGACCGCGTCCCCGGCGAGGGGTTCTTCGGGTTTTGCCAGGGGTGGGGGCGTCGATCCTGCGGGGGCCGATGTGGGGGACGGCGGGATGGGCGGCGGCACCGCGGGAGCAAGAGCAGGCTTCGGTGGAGCTGCGACGGTCGACGGGGCAGAGGCCTCCAAAGTCGAAGGAGCCGAATGGGGCTGTTGGACCTCGACTCGGTAGTCCTTGCCGTTCACCCGTACCTGGGCTGTCGACCCGTTGAAGGCGAGGATTTCCACGGAGTAAGGCCGGCCGTTGATCAGGTACTCGAGTCGTTTCATGTTTCTCTGTTCCCCTTCGGATTCTAGTCCCTCCGGCGGCGGATCGGGGCCTTCCAGGGGGCGTCACGGAGAAGGGCTTCTTGGCGGCCCAGGACCTTCCACAACCGGTCCCCTTCGCCAAGGAACGGAGCGGGGCTGCCGAACCCAGGGATTCGGCCTGCGGCGGCTTTCTCCCGGACCAGAGCGTCGAGGGCCAGAGCGATGGCAGCCGCTGTTTCCTCGTCGGGCAGGTCTTCATTCGGTGCGGTCTCGGAAGCCTCGAAAGCGGGATCCGGCCCGGCGCCTTTCGTTGTCTCCTGTGCCTGCCCGGCTGCCTCCCGAGAACGGCCTCGACGCGCCCTGGTGATCAGCGACCCGGCGAGCTGGATGGACACCATGAGGAAGGCCAAAACGACGAAGACGCCGACCAGCCGCAGGGCCAGGGCGACCAGGACCTCGGCCCAGTTGATGACTTCGGATTCCATTCGAACCCTGCGCCTCTCACTTGAACATGGCGATCATGAACCCTGCGGCCGCGGCCGTTCCGATGACGCCGGCCACGTTCGGAGCCATGGCGTGCATGAGCAGGAAGTTTCTCGGATTCGACTCCCTGCCCAAGGCATGAGCGACCCGGGCGGCCATGGGCACGGCTGACACGCCTGCGGCTCCGATGATGGGGTTCATTTTTTCGCGGATGAACAAATTCATGAGCTTCACGGTGAGCACGCCGCCTGCCGTGCACAGGATGAAATCGAAAATGCCAAAGCCGAAAATGAGCAGGGACTTGGAGTTGAGAAACTGTTCAGCCGACATGGTGGCGCCGACCGATATGCCAAGGAAGATCGTAACGATATTCATGAGTTCGTGCTCGGCCGTGTTGGAGAGCCTCCGGACCACGCCGGTCTCCCGCATGAAGTTGCCCAGAGCGAACATGCCGAGCAGAGGCATAATGGCCGGGATGATGAGGCCGATCAGGATCGACGTCAGGATCGGGAACAGGATTCTCTCGAACCTGGACACGTGCCGGAGCTGCCGCATCTCGATGCTCCGCTCCCGGCTGGTGGTCAGAAACCTGACGACGGGCGGCTGAATCAGGGGCACCATGGACATGTAGCTATAGGCGGCCAGGGCATTGGGGCCGATGAGGTGGGGGGCCAGGGCGTTTGTGAGATAGATCGTCGTGGGCCCGTCGGCCCCCCCGATGATCCCGACCGAGGCCGCCTCCTTCAGGCTGAATCCGCAAAGGATCGTGCCCAGGAACGTGATGAAGACCCCGAGCTGAGCGCCGGCGCCGATCAGCAGGGCTTTGGGGTTGGCGATCATGGGACCGAAATCGGTCATGACCCCGAGCCCCAGAAAGATGACGCAGGGGATCACTTCCCACTCGATCCCATAATGATGGAAGATCCAGAAAAGCTCGCCCTCGCCCATGAGAGGGGCCATGGGGAGGTTCGTGAGAAAAATGCCGAAGCCGATCGGGAGAAGCAGCAGGGGTTCGTATCGTTTTTTCACGGCCAGGTACAGGAAGAAAAAGGCCACAAGCCACATGACGACATGGCCGGCCGTGAGGTGAATCACGCCTGTGGTCAGGATCACGCTGTGGACAAGCTTGAAAAAGTCTTCCATGGGGCCTGAGAATCTCCGTCCTGAGGGGGCGCAAATCCTTAATCGTCTACCACAGAACGGAGCGGAACTCAAGGGACCGCGGAAAGCGGTCAACTTGACGTGCCACCAAGAGGGACCTTGAAAAGCAGGCCCTGAGGGAACTGCTCCGACGACAGGAGAGACTCTGCCCGAGAGGTCGACGCGGGTCACGGCGCGCAACGAGCGGCAGAGCAACCCTGCGGCAGAGATGACGGACTGGCCGGGATCTGGTACACTGCGATGTGGCCGAAGGAGCCGAAGGTTTTTACGATTTGGAGGCAAGGAGCGGTCGGATGGGTGACCGGGAAGAACATACGGAGGAACCAACCTTCGCCGAACTGTTCGAGGCGGCGGCTGTGCCACTGCCGGCCGCCCGAGACTTGAGCCCCGGCGACTCCGTGATCGGCGAGGTCGTGAAAGTCACGAAAGACAGTGTCTTTGTCGATCTGGGCGGCAAGAGCGAAGGGGTGGCGGACATTGCGGAGTTCCTGGACCCGGACGGCAAGCCTGCGGTGGCTGTCGGCGACCGGGTCGAGCTGAAAGTTGCGTCTGTGGCCGAGGGGGTCGTTCTGAGCAGGACGCTCAAGCTTCGCGGCTCCGAAGCCCTGGAAATGCTCCGTAGCGCCCAGCAGGCCGGGCTGCCCGTGGAAGGCCGGGTGACAGGCGTGAACAAAGGGGGATTCGAAGTGGATCTTTCGGGCCGCCGGGCCTTCTGCCCGGTGAGCCAGATCGATCTCGGTTTCTGCGAGAACCCGGCCGATCATGTCGGAGCCCGCTACTCTTTCCGGGTCCAGGAGATTCGGGATCGGGGAAGGAACATCGTGGTTTCGAGGCGGGTTCTGCTCGAGGAGGAAAGGCGGAAACTCGCCCGAGAAACCCTGGAGCGGCTGGCTCCCGGCATGGCTTTAGAGGGGAAAGTGGTCAGGCTCGCTCCCTTTGGCGCGTTTGTGGATCTTGGCGGTGTGGAGGGCATGCTCCATGTTTCGGAGATCGCCCATTACAGAGTGACGGATCCTTCCGCGGTTCTTGCGGTGGGCCAGCCCGTAAAGGTGGCGGTTCTCTCGGTGGACACGGGTGCAGGTGGCCCGGAGGCCAAACCGCGCATCTCCCTTTCCATGAAGGCCCTGGAACCCAGCCCGTGGGAAAAGGGGTTCTCCTTTCGGGAGGGAGAGGTCCTTCAGGGCAAGGTCTCGCGGATTGCGGACTTCGGTGCCTTTGTGGAGCTGTTCCCCGGGGTCGAGGGGCTTGTCCATGTCTCGGAAATCACCTATCAAAAAATCCGCCACCCCAGCCAGGTTCTGGCAGTCGGGCAGGAGGTTGCCGTTCGGGTTCTGGAGATCGACGCTGGACGACGCCGCATTTCCTTGTCCATGAAGGAAGCCGTGGGCATGGAAGCGGCCGCCCCGGGCTCCGAAGCCGGGGCCGGAGAAGCTGCCGTCAGGCCCGAGGCCCGCCTGGAGGCAGGTGCGGTCCTCACGGGCGTCGTGGAAAAGATCAAGCCTTTTGGCGTGTTTCTGCGGCTTCCAGAGGCGGGGCCAGGCGCGAGGGGGCTGCTTCCGCAGGAAGAAAGCGGTCTGCGGGACAGATCGGACTTGAGAAAAAGGTTCCCCGAGGGAAGCTCCCACCAGGTTCAGGTGCTGGCGGTGGACGAAAAGGGCCGGGTGAGGCTTTCCATCAAAGCCCTGGGCGAGCGGGACGAGCAGGAAAGCTACCGCAGATATGCCGGGGAAAAGAAGAAGTCTTCTGGGATGGGTACGCTCGGGGATCTTTTTGGCAATCTGAAGATTCCCGTCGGCAAACCCTGAGCTGCGAGACTTCGAACGCCCGCCGCGGGTCAGTCGACCCCGTTCCAGCAGTAAAGGCAGACCTGGTCCTGGGGAAGACCGATGGCTTTGACCATGTCCTGCAGGCGCTGGTAGCGCAGAGTGGTCACATTCAGGTCCCTGCGGATCCAGTCCACCATGGCCGCGTATTTCGGGCCGTCCTCGTCCAAGTACTCCTCCACGTTTTCCAGGTCCCGGCCCTCCAGCGCCCGGATGGCCCGGCGGGCGGCGAGTTCGTGGATGCTGCGGGTGGCGCGCAGGAACTTGCAGGGGAACATCAGGGGAGGGCAAGCAGGCCGGACGTGGATCTCTCGCGCCTTTCCTTCCCAGAGCTTCTGGACAGTGAGGTTTCGAAGCTGGGTGCCCCGGACAATGGAATCCTCGCAAAGGACGATGCGGTTCCCCTCGATGACCTCCCGTACGGGCAGAAGTTTCATCTCGGCCACGAGGTCGCGGATCTCCTGGGCGGGAGGCGTATAGCTTCGGCCGTAGCCCGGCGTGTACTTGACCAGGGGCCTCCGGTAGGGAATACCCGCCTCCATGGCATACCCGATGGCGTGCCCGGTCCCGGAGTCGGGCACGCCGGCTGCAAAATCCGCCTCCACGTTGTCGGCCCTGGCCAGGAGGCGGCCGCAGCGCTCCCGGACGGCTTCCACCGAGCTCCCCTCGTAGCGGGACGCTGGATACCCTGTATAAATCCACAGGAAGGCGCAGATCCGCCTCTGGTCGAATCCCTGCCGCATCTGGCGCAGACCGGCGGGTTCGATGGCGACGATTTCTCCCGGCGCCAGGTCCCGTTCGACGCGGAAGCCCAGATTGTTGAAAGCGCAGCTTTCGCTGGCCACGGCCCAGTCGCCGCCCCTGCGGCCGAGGACCAGAGGCGTTCGGCCCCTGTTGTCCCTGGCCGCGTAGAGCTCGTTGGTTGTGAGCAGAAGGAGGGAGCAGGATCCCTCGATCCGGGCCAGGGCAGCGGCGATACCCTCCACAGGGTCCTTTGCGGTGGCGATCATCCTGGCCACGATTTCGGTCCGGTTGATTCCGCCGTTGGAGATCTCCGAAAAGGCCATGCCCTGCCTGTGAAGATCTCTGACGAGATCCTGCGCGTTGAGAATTCTTCCCATGGTGGCAACGGCGAACTCGCCGAACCGCGTGGACATGAGGATCGGTTGCGGATCGTGGTCGCTGATGACGCCGATGCCGAGCTGGCCGGTCATGGACCGGTATTCGTCGGCGAACTTGGACTTGAACTGGGTCCACCGGATATCGTGGATCCTGCGGTGGATGCGACTGCCCACCACCACCAGGCCCGCCTTCTCGGTGCCCATGTGGGAATGATAGTCGGTTCCGTAAAGAAGGGTCTCGTTGCAGTTGCCAGTGGATACGACGCCGAACAGTCCGCTCATGGATCCTTGCCTTCTGGAGAGGCCGCGGGGTTCCCGCTGCCGGGGAACGATGCCGGGGCGGCACGAGTTGGGCCTTTATCCTAGCCGGATGCACAGAGAGGGTCAATCAAGGCCCCGGGGTTCCCGGAGAGATTCCGCCGAGAGGGAGGAGCGGAAAAAGCCTGCGCGACCAGGAGGCTTCGCCTGTCAAGATGTTTTTTCCCGCCAGGAAGGCTAGAATCAAAAATCAGAGAGAAACCTTTTCCCCGAAAGAGGAGAGTCCGAGGAATGAAAAAAGCCGTCTGGCTCAAGCGCATCAATCCGATCCTGTTCGGAGTTCTTGTGGTCCAGGCGGCGACAGGCCTGGGCCACGAGAGAATGCCGGAAGAACTGTTCGAATGGCTCCATCCGGTCGGAGGTCTGGTGCTCGTGCTGTTGGCCGCGGCGCATCTGGCCCTGAATTGGACCTGGGTGAAGACCGCGTATGTCTCGCCCGGCGGTCGCTAAGAACACTTGCCTGAGGCGCAAGAATGGGGTTATACTTTCGTTGAGTTCGAATCCCGCTCTCTTTCTGCAGGAGGGCGACCGAGATGGAATGGGCGGTTCCGGAAGAAGTCCTCCATCGGACTCGATGCGACAAAGCCTTCGCATGCCTGGCCGGCGCGAAGGAAGGCATGTGTACGGTCGAATTCTCCATCGGGAACGACGTCATTCTGGTCCGACCGGTCCGGGACGAGCCCTGCCGTCACAAGATGTTCTTCCGAGAGGCCTTCAGCTGCCACTGCCCGGTCCGCAAGGAAATCTACCGGACTTACCAGTATTGATCTCGGCAAGAAAGGCCCGCGTTTTCGAGGCCGGAGCCTTTCGGCGAAGACCGGCCCGCCTCGTCGATTCCTGCCGGCGAGGGGTCTATTCCCGGCACGCCCGCATGCTCGGCACCGATCATGACCAAGACGCGTAGAATCCCGGAACTCGTGGCTCCTGCCGGGTCCCCGGCGGCTCTGCAGGCCGGACTCGATGAAGGAGCCGACGCTTTTTACTTCGGCGTAGGCAGGTGGAATGCCCGGGCCCGGGCCCGCAACTTTGGCCTGGAGGAGCTTGAAGCTGTCGTTGGAGCAGCCCGAGAAAAGGGGAGGCGGATCTACCTGGCCCTGAACATTCTCATCCGGGATTCGGAAATCCAGGAGGTGGTTCCTCTCCTGGAGCGCGCCGAGGCTTGCCGGGTGGACGCCGTGATCCTGCAGGACCTGGGCCTCCTCTCTCTCCTGCGGAGGGAATTTCCTTTCCTCAGAGTCCACGCCTCCACCCAGATGTTCCTTCACAATTCGCTTCATGTTCAGGCCCTGGCGCGGCGCGGCGTCTGTCGGGTCATCCTGCCCAGGGAACTCCGCCTGGAGGAAATCCGGGCGATCCGGACCCGGTGCGACGTGGAGATCGAAGTGTTTGTTCATGGAGCGCTTTGCTTCTCCTTTTCCGGGATGTGCCTGGCTTCCTCCTGGCTGTTCGGTTTCGAGGCTTCGGGAAACCGGGGTGCGTGCAGACAGGTCTGCCGGTTCGCTTTCGAGGGCGCTCGCGCGCCTTATCCTTTTTCCATGAAAGACCTCGAGGGCAGAACGCATCTTCAGGGGCTCCTCTCCCTGGGCGTGGATGCGCTCAAGATCGAAGGGAGACTGCGCAATGCCGACTATGTCCGCGAAGTGGTCGGATACTACAGGCGCTGCCTGGACGCATGGGCTGCGGGGACGGACCTTCCGCCGCCCCCCGCGGCCTGGCGCTTCGGCCGCCGGACCACGCCCGGCTTTTTCGCGCCGCTCCCATACGGCCGGATGGTTTTTTCCGAGGCCGAAGGCGAGCCCTGGACAGGCGAGCCGGTGGGAACCGTGCGGACGGTTCGGAAAGGAAAGGCGCAGATCCTTTTTTCCAAGAAGGTCCGCGCCGGCGATCGTCTTCGCATTCTCAAGGAGAACGGGGTCCGGGTGCGGGAATTCACGTGGGTCGGGGCCGGCCGGGATGTGTGGGAGATCGAGGTGGAGGACCGCTCCTCGCCGCGGGTGAACTGGAAAGTGTACCGTCTGGGCACGAACCGGGCCCCTGCGGTGCGTTCTCTCTTCCGGAAACCGGGCCGTCTCAAGCTTTTCGATGCAGATCTCGCCGTGTCCTGCAGGAGAGGCGTTCTCGATGTGGAGGCTATCTGTCAGGGGTTGGGCTCGTTCCGAAAGTCTTTTCCCGTTCCCTGCCGGCCCGGGATGCCTCCTCTTCCCGCCGAGCGGGTTGGCGCGTGCTTCGGCCGCACGGGGCCGGCTCCTTTCCGCATCACGGATGTCCGGGTCCTTCTGGAGGATCCCCCTGCGATCTCCGTGGCGATGCTCAACGAGATCCGCAGAACGTTCTTCCTGGATCTGGAACGGCAGCACGATCGAAGGCAGGAGGAGCGAAACGAGGCCAGAAGAGAAAGGATCCGGAGGATGCTCGAAATCGTGCCTGCCGAGGAGAGAACGGCGGAGCCCATTCCGACGGTTCGGCCGATACCCCTGGCGGATGCGCCGGAGGCTCGGGAAAGCGATCGTTCTGCGGGCGGGCTCCTTTGGGTGGAGATTCCGCTTTTCGTCAGTGAAGGCGGGCTGCAGGATGTTTGCCGTCAGCTCGAAGGGCTTCTGGAGAACCAGGGGATCGGCTTCGTCTGCCACTCTCTGGGCTGGGTCGATTGGCTGCGGGCCCGGGTCGGAAGGGAACGGATCGCCGCCGGGAGCTATCTCTACGCTCTGAACCGGCTTGCGCTCCGGGTTCTTTGCGACGCCGGCTGTCAATACGTGCTTGTGAGCCCGGACCTGCCGGAGCAAGCTCGGGAAGAGCTGCTGCGCCACGGGGCCACGGCTGTTCCGGTCGAAAGCTTGAAGAGGTGTTTCGTCACGCGGCTGGCCGTGCCTCATGGCAGGCTCTGGCGCGAAGGGTGCGCGCTCCAGTCGGTCCGGCGTGCCGAATACACGGAACTGGTTCTGGACGGGTTTGATTGACCCCTTCGGCAGGGGTTTCTATACTGGCCCGAGGACCTGGGGCCGCTTGTGGCGCGGGGGAGGGTCGGGGGAGATGTTCTGCCCTCTGCCGTGCGAGAGGGCGCGAGGCTCCGGCATCGGTGCGCCGGAGCCGGCGGCTGCGGCAGAAGGGCCTGCATGAATCCTTCCTGGACGGCAGCGCTGATTTTTCTCGCCACCTACGTGGGCGTCGCGTTGGGCAGCATTCCGGGGCTGGCCCTGGACCGGACCGGGATCGCCCTGCTCGGCGCCATTGCGATGGTGGCCTCGGGCGTGCTCGACACGGCCGAGTCGTTCCGAGCGATCGACACCTCGACGATTCTCCTGTTGTATGCCTTGATGGTCCTCTCGGCCCAGTTCCGGCTGGGCGGCTTCTACACCCACACGGCCCTGCGCATTACCCGCTATCTCAAATGGCCCGGCGCCTTCCTTCTTCTGCTGATGGCGACGGCGGCCCTGCTCTCATCGATCCTGGCGAACGACATTGTCTGCCTGGCTTTTACGCCGGTGCTTTGCGCGGCCCTGCTGCGGGCATCCCTGAATCCTGTGCCTTTCCTGATCGGGCTTGCCTGCGCTTCGAATTTGGGCTCGGCCGCCACGATCATCGGGAACCCCCAGAACATGCTGATCGGACAGGTCGGCCGCCTGGACTTTGGGGCTTTTGTCTTTCATTGCGGGCCTCCCTCCGTGCTGTCTCTTTTCGCCGCGTACGGCATCCTCCTTCTTGCGTACAGAGGCAAATGGAAGGGGGGCCCCGTCCCGGGCGCGGCTCTCAAGGAGGACTGGCCCAGCTACGACAGGCACCAGTCGCGCAAGGGGCTGCTGCTCGCCGGCCTCTTGATCGTTTTGTTCTTTACGCCTTTGCCCAGAGAACTGACGGCCATCGCCGTCGCTGGGGTTGTTCTGTGCAGCCGGCGATTCAAGACCCGCACGATCCTCGGCCTCGTGGACTGGCACCTGATCACGCTCTTCTGCGCTCTGTTCATCGTTGTCGAGGGAGTGGTGAAATACCAGATTCCCCAGAAGGCGGTGCTCCTTCTGGCAGCCCGCGGCCTGGATATCAACGACCCGCCCGTGCTGGCTTTCGTTTCGGTCGTGTTGAGCAACGTCGTGAGCAACGTGCCGGCCGTGATGCTCCTCCTTCGCAACATGGACTTGGGCAACGTCTCCAACTTGCACCTGCTGGCCCTCATGAGCACCTATGCCGGCAACCTGATCACCATCGGCAGCATCGCGAACCTCATCACCATCGAATACGCGGCTGCATACGGCGTGCGGATCGGATTTCGGGAACATGCCGCCGTGGGCGTTCCCGTAACCGTCGTGTCCGTTTCGATTGCTCTGCTCTGGACCATCTGGATCGCCTGACGGGAGGCGGAGGGAGAAAGGAGGAGCCATGAGAGAAGTCGCGGTCGTCGGCGTCGGCATGACGAAGTTCGGAAAATTCCTGGACAAGGGGATTAAAGACCTTGTCCGAGAAGCGGTTGAGGACGCTCTCGGACACGCCGGAGTGGCCAAAGACGCCATCGAGGCTGCCTATGTCGGCAACGCGGCTGCGGGACTCATGACCGGACAGGAAATGATCCGCGGCCAGGTCACTCTCACCTCGATGGGGATCGAGGGGATTCCGATGTACAACGTGGAGAACGCGTGCGCCAGCTCCTCGACGGCGTTTCATCTCGCATGGACCGCCGTGGCCGCAGGGCTTTACGACTGCGTCCTGGTGGTGGGTTTCGAGAAGCTCTATGACCAGGACAAGCGCAAGTCCTTCCAGGCTCTCGGAACGGCCGTGGACGTGGAGATCCTGAGAGCCCTTTTCGCCCAGATGGCCACGGGAAAGGCTCCCGGCGAGGGGATTTTTCAGCCCGGCAGCGGCGAGAGGCGCAGCATCTTCATGGACATGTACGCTCACTACACGAAGCGGTACATGGAGCGCTACGGCCTTCGGCAGGAGCATTTTGCCCGTCTTGCGGTCAAGAGCCACCGCAACGGAGCCTTGAACGAGCATGCTCAGTACCAGAAGGAGGTGACCCTGGAAGAAGTCCTTCAGTCCGGAGACGTGGTCTTCCCCCTTACGCGCATGATGTGCGCGCCCATCGGGGACGGCGCTGCCGCCGTCGTTCTCTGCTCCAAGGAGCGCGCGGCCCGCTACACGACCAAGCCGGTCTGGGTTGCGGCATCGGTCGTGGGCAGCGGAAAGGCCAGCGGGGGGGAGGAGACCGTGACGCAGCGCCTGGCGCCTCGGGTTTACGAGGCGGCCGGGATCGGCCCCCAGGAGGTGGACGTGATCGAAGTCCACGACGCCACGAGTCCTTCGGAGATCATCAGTCTCATCGAGCTGGGCATCTGTCCGGGCGAGGAGGCGGCCCGGTGGATCGATGAAGGCCTGCTCGAGATCGGCGGCAGGGTGGCTTCCAATCCCTCGGGCGGGCTCGTCACCAAAGGACACCCTGTGGGCGCCACCGGGTGCGGGCAGATTTACGAGATCGTCAAGCAATTGCGCGGCGAGGCGGGCCGTCGCCAGGCAAAGAGCCCGCGCACGGGCATGACCCACAACGGCGGAGGGATCATCGGCCTGGACGCGGCCTCCATGACCCTGCACGTGTTCAAGAGGTAGGCGCCTGCCGGAGGAGCGGTCCGGAAGCCGGCAGAGCCTCTCGGAGGCGCGGGGGTTCGGCAGAGGGAAGGGAATCCGGCGCAGGAGGCTCGATCACCGCGACAAGATCGTGATGCTCATGGCAGCGGGTTCGAGGCAGGGGCCGATTCCGCCCCCGTTGTGTGCCAGAGCCACGCGCGCCCCGGGCACCTGCCGTTTGCCGCATTCTCCGCGCAACTGCCAGACCAGCTCCACGATCTGCGCCACGCCGGTGGCTCCCAGGGGATGCCCTTTGGAGAGCAGGCCGCCGCTGGGGTTCACCGGGATTCTGCCCCCGAGGGCAGTGGCTCCCTCGTCCACCAGCCGGCCCCCCTCCCCTTTCGGGCACAGGCCCAGGTCCTCGGTGGCGATGAGTTCGTGGACCGTGAAGCAGTCGTGCAGCTCGATCACGTCGAGGTCCTCGGGGCCGATGCCGGCCGTTTCGTAGGCCTGCTGGGCCGCGCGGACGCAGGACTCGATGGTGGCCGCTCCCGTCCCGTTCTTGTATTTCCCGGCCGTGAAGGCCGAGGCCCGGACGAACACCGGCCTGGTCGTGTACCGGCTGGCCTCACGGTCCGAGGTCAGCACGAGGGCCGAGGCGCCGTCGCCGATGGGCGTGCATTGAAGCAGAGTGATCGGGTCGGCGATCATGGGGGAATGCAGGACCTCTTCGAGGGTCAGCTCTTTCTGATACTGGGCATAGGGGTTGAGGGCCCCGTGCCGGTGGTTCTTGACCGAGATGAGGCCGAATTGCTCCCGGGTCGTCCCGTACTCGGCCATGTGCCGCGTGCCCATCAGAGCAAAGACCGAGGGCATGACGAGACCCATGTCGAACTGGAGGCTCGTTCCGTCCTCGATGGGGATGAGCCCCTTGATCCTGCGGCTCATGTGCTCGGCTCCGACCACGAGAACCCGGTCATATAGGCCGCTCGATACGGCCACGAAGGCATCGCGAAAAGCGGCGGAGCTTGAGCCGCAGGCGTTCTCGTGGTTGAAGGCCGGAATGCCGCTCAGCCCGATCTCGTCCAGAATCCTCTGGCCCGCGTTCGGAGGCTGGGCCACGTTGCCCACGTAAGCGGCCTGAATCTCCTTGTGGCCCATGCCTGCGTGCTCCAGGGCCCGAAGGCACGCCTCGGCTCCCATGTCTTCGATGTAGCGGTCCGGGAATTTCCCGAAGCGGATCATTCCGGCGCCCACGATGGCAGCCATGTCTTGCCTCCTCGCCCCGGCCTGGCCCCTCAGGCTCCCGCGGGGCGGTACTTGTGGCCGATGACCGTCTTGCCGGTTCTCGGATCGGTCTTGATCTTGCCCAGGGTGAGTTCCAGGGGCATCCCGATCCGGAGGTCCGAAGGGTCGCAGTCCTCGATTTGGGCCAGGACCTGGAGATCCCTGCCCTCGGGCAGGTCCACAAGGCCCAGCACGTACGGGAGATCGAAATGGGGATAGCCCACGCGCACGACCGTGAAGGTGTGGAGAGTTCCCTTTTCGCCGAGCAGCATTTCCTCCATCTTCTCCCGGGAGTCGCACACCGTGCAGAGATGTCTCTTTGGAAAGACCACGTCCCCGCACGCCCTGCACCGGCTCCCGATGAGGTGCGGCGAGTCGTCTTCGTTCTTCGGAAAGAGGAAGACGCCCTCCCGGATCGGGATCTCGTTTTCTTCCAGCCGAAATTTCTTGCTCTTCATCGGTTTTCACCCGCGCCGCGACAGGGACGCTTCATGTCCGGGTTTTTTCGGGATACACGGCTTCGGCTTGATCCGGATAATGCTTCTTCATGCACTCGGGACAGATGCTGTGGGTGAACTGGAGGTTCAGGTGCTTCTTGAAATAGCTTTCCACCTGATCCCAATACTGGTCGTCTCTGCGGATTCGTTTGCAGTGGGAACAGATGGGGAGGATTTCCCGCAAGGCGGTCAGCTCGGTGATGTCCTCGAGGGCCACCAAAGCGAGCGCCTTGTCCGGAGTCTGGATAGGCACGGCGGTCACGAGCACGTGTATCCGGTCAGGGCTTCCGCTCCTGGCTACGGTCATCTCCACCTTTTTCCGGTACACGATGCCGCCGCCGCAGGTTTCTTCGACCGCGGAACGGATCCCGCACTGCCTGCAAGCCTCTGTTGTTCCGCATCCTTGCGAAGATTCAAGGGCGTGGATGCACCGGAACACCTCGCCGCACCTGCGCTTGAGAGCCGCGCCGCGGCCCTCCTCGCGCAGAAGCTCAGAGCCCGGACGGTTCGCATCCAGGATTCGAAGGTCGCGATCAAAGAGGTAGATGGGTACGGGAAGGCTGTCGAGCAAAATCCGGATTTGCTCGGGTCGGGCCAGGAAGGTTTCGATCACGGCAGCGGTTCCCCGGAGGTTCGGGCTCGACCATAATAGCCCGCAGCTACGGGCAAGTCCATAGAGGCCTTCCTTTCCTCCACGGTTACGTCAAAGTTTGGGGTGGGGGGCAGAAGGCAGCGTGGGGGCGAGGGGACGGAGGAAAGTCTGGCCGATCGGCCGGGCAGCGCAGGCCCAGGTAGTGGTGAGGGCGCATCAGAAGGTCCCAGCGCGCCAGTGAAAAATGGACTCACTTCCATCCCAGGTTGACGTGGTCCCGGCTGCCCAGGGTCACCTGCCCAAGTGTCAGCCCTTCATTTTACGGATTGCGGGGCGCCATCCTCGCAGGGAGAAAAGAAGACGGACGCGACGGAGCGCGTCCCTCCAGGGGTCCGTTGGCTTCCTTGGAGGGGCACGCTCTGTCGTGCCCGCGGGGGTTGTATCGGGGTGGTGCACACCAACGGTCCCCAGAAGCCGCAGGATGAAGGACTCAGCCCGAATTTCCTGATCAGCCGCCGGAGACGCATGCCCGGCCCAAGAAGAATGGACGCGACAAAGCGCGTCCCTCCAGGGG
>FWPU01002852.1_pt1 | contig 45874 bp, 36 predicted proteins | sample 2228361 | NCBI WGS metagenome assembly FWPU01 (sample SAMEA103939777, study PRJEB20133) | metagenome
TGTCCCAATCTACCAATCTACCAATCTCCCAATCTCCCACTGTCCCAATCTACCAATCTACCAATCTCCCAATCTCCCACTCCCCCAACCTCCCACTGTCCCAATTTACCAATCTACCAATCTACCAGTCTACCAACCTCCCAACAACCCCACCCTCGCGTTAAACTCCTCGATCAGCGCGTCGATTGCATCCACTTGGCTGTGGATGGAGGTCCAGTAATCCTTCTGGTACCACTGCGCCTGGATCTCCTCGTAGGTCTTGCCCTGCTGCTCGACCCAGGTGTAGTATTTGAGGTTGTGCACGCGCTTGCGGGCCGGGTAGGTCAGCTCCTCAACGTAGTCGGTGCTGAGGCCCATCAGATACTGGTGATAGCTCACGGCCGCGTCGCGGGCAGTGTAAGGGCCGCGCTCCGCGTTCAGCTCGGCCAGGCGAGAGCCGTAGAGTTCCATGGAGTCGGTCAGCACCGTGACGATCACATCTCCCTCGCCCCACTCGTACCACCTGGCCATCTTGATGGCCGACGCGATGTTGGCCGCGCCGGAGATGCCTATGAGATGTAGATTGGTGACCAGGGACTCGGGAACGCCCATCTGGATGAGGTATTTTTGCCCCTCGGGTTCGTTGAAGAGACGGATCATCTGGATCGGCACTTCGTCGTCAATGGCCATCACCATGTCGGTGTTCTTGACGTTGTGGATCCAGGGCACATGCTTGTCGCCGATCCCCTCGATGCGATGCGCGCCGAAGCCGTTCTGCAGCAGGGTGGGGCATTGCAGCGCCTCGGACGCGGCCAGCTTGCTCTCCGGGAAGAGCTTCTTCAGGTAGTCGCCGGCGCCGATGGTGCCCGCCGAGCCGGTGGTGAAGACCGAGCCGGCCAGCCGCTCGCCGGGCCGCAGCTCCCGCTGCAGTACCTCTTCTATCGCGTGGCCGGTGATGTCGTAGTGCCACAGGTGGTTGCCGAACTCGTCGAACTGGTTGAAGATCATCAGGTCCTGGCCCGAACGGCGCAGCTCCCAGCACTTGTCGAAGATCTCCTTGACGTTGCTCTCGGTGCCCGGGGTGGCGATTACCTCCCCAGCGATCTTGCTCAGCCACTCGAAGCGCTCGCGGCTCATCCCCTCGGGCAGGATGGCGATGGACTCGCACGCCAGCAGCGCCGAGTCGTATGCGCCGCCGCGGCAGTAGTTGCCGGTGGAGGGCCAGACCGCCTTCTGCGTGGTGGGGTCGAACTGGCCGGTGACCAGGCGCGGCACCAGGCAGCCGAACGCCGCGCCGACCTTATGCGCGCCCGTGGGAAACCACTTCCCCACCAGCACCAGGATGCGGGCGTCCACGCCGGTGAGCGCCTTGGGCAGCTCCAGGTAGTTGACGTCGCCGAACCCGCCGCCGAACGGCACCGGTTCGTTGTGCCAGGTGATGCGGAACAGGTTGCGTGGGTTGACGTCCCACAGGCCGATCCCCTTCAGCTCCGCCTTGATCTTGTCGGGGATCAGGGCCGGATTGCGCTGCTGGGCAAAGGTCGGAATAATGATATTGCGCTCTCGCGCTCGTTTGACCGCACGTTCGAGGCGGTCGGGATGGATGGTCAGGTCTATCATGGGGTGTGTCCTTTTGGTAGATTGGTAGATTGGTAGATTGGTAGATCGGTAGCCGGGTAACTTGGTAGATCGGTGACCGGGTAACCTGGTAGACTGGTGAGTTGGTAACCTGGTAGATTGGTGACCGGGTAACCTGGTAGATCGGTGACCGGGTAACCTGGTAGATTGGTGAGTTGGTAACCTGGTAGATTGGTGACCGGGTAACCTGGTAGATTGGCGAGTTGGTAACCTGGTAGATTGGTGACCGGGTAACCTGGTAGATTGGCGACGGGGCAACTTGATAGATTGGTGACTGGATAAGTTGGGAACCTGGCAACTGCCCTTACCAACTTCCCAACTTCCCAATCTCCCAATCTCCCAACTTCCCAATTTGCCAACATCCCAATCTCCCAATCTCCCAACATCCCAATCTCCCAACATCCCAATCTCCCAATTTCCCAATCTACCAACTTCCCAATTTGCCAATATCCCAATCTCCCAACATCCCAATCTCCCAACATCCCAATCTCCCAACATCCCAATCTCCCAACTTCCCAATCTCCCAATCTCCCAATCTACCAATCTACCAATTTCCCTATCTACCGCTTCAACGCTTTCTTCACCGCCGCCAGGTCCTTGTCCACCACCAACGGCTCGCCGACGCTCTTGCGCGCGGAGGCGATGTCTTTCAGGCCGTTGCCGGTGGCCAGGACGACGATGTGCTCGTCTGGCCCGACCAGGCCGAGCTCCACAGCCTTGACCAGGCCGGCGTAGGCAGCCGCGCCGGCCGGCTCGGCGAAGACGCCGCAGCCGCGCGCCAGCATCGGGATGGCCGCCAGGATCTCCTCGTCGGTGACTTTGATATAAGCGCCGTCGGTCTCGCGCACGGCAGCCAGCGCCTTGATGCGGTCGGCCGGCAACCCGGCCGAGATGCTGTCGGCGATGGTATGAGCGTCAATGGGCTTCATCTCCAGCGCGCTGATGCCGGCCTGCCACGCCTCGTACAGCGCAGCCGAGCCTGCGGCCTGCACGCCCATGATCTTCGGCATCTTCTCGATCCAGCCCAGGGCCAGCAGGTCCTTCAGTCCCTTGTGGACACCGCCGATGATGCAGCCGTCGCCCACGGAGACGAAGATGCGGTCCGGCGCGAGCCACCGTAGGGGCGCACGGTCATGCGCCCCTAACTGCATGGTCAACTGCTCGCAAATCTCGAACGAGGCCGTCTTCTTGCCCTCGCTCATGTAGGGGTTGTAGCCGGTGTTGCGATTATACCAGCCGAACTCCCTGGCGGCCTGCGCGCACAGCTCGAACGCATCGTCGTAGGTGCCGCGCACCAGGACCACCGTGCTGCCGTAGACCAGCAACTGCGCGATCTTGGCCGGCGGCGCCGATTCGGGCACGAAGATGACGTTTTTCTGGCCCACGCTGGCACAGATCGCCGACAGCGCCGCGCCGGCATTGCCGGTGCTGGAGGTGGTGATGATCTCAGCCCCTTTCTCTCGCGCTTTGACCACAGCGATAGAGCTGGCGCGATCTTTGAGGGACGCGCTGGGCTGGCGTCCCTCGTCCTTCACCCACACGTGCTTCAGCCCAAGACCAGCAGCCAATCGGTCAGCCCGGTAAAGGGGCGTCCAGCCGACGGTCAGCGGCGGCACCGGGCTGTCGGGCTTTACCGGTAACAGCGGCTTGTAGCGCCAGATGGTGTAATCCCGGTTCTCGGCCAGGGTTGCTGGCCCGATGCGCCGGCCGATCAGCCCGTAATCGTACTGCACATCTATGATGCCGTCCTCGCCGTGCTTTGGGCAGATGTACTCGATCTCATCTGGCTCGTACTCCGCGCCGCAGATGAGACATTTCAGGGATTTGACGTGATCCATGTAATTCCTCTGTGGTAGATTGGTAGATTGGTAGATTAGTGGATCGTTAGGTCGGTAAGTCGGGAGATCAGCAGGCTGCTTACCGTTCCACCAGGTTACCGAGGCCCAATCTACCATGTTACCGTGTCACTGTTCTTCCCTCCGATACCGCTCTGCGATCTCCCGGATCTGCGCCAGGTGCTCGCGTTCGTGCTCCAGGGCGCGACGCGCGACTTTGCGGGGCGTCCACTCCTCGCCGTAGTGCACGGCGACCTGCCCGCGCTCGGCATCGTCCAGGCTGCGCAGGCTGTCGGTCAGTAGCTTGCGCGTGGCAGCCAACCGCTCCATCAAGTCGGTGGGCCACTTCTTCAGGCGCTGCACGTACCACCAATCGGCGTTGGCGATATGGTTCAAGATCTCGCGGATCGAGTAGATGTTCGGGTTGGGCTTCCAGTCCAGGGCGCCAGGGGGAAGCTCCGCCACAGTTTCCAGCAGCTCGTCCCGACTGACCTCCATCCATTGCACGAGTTGCTCGGTCTCGTTGGGCATCAACGGGTTGTAGTCGGAAGGGAAGGTCGCCCCGGCGCATTCGTGTACCTCGAATTCGAACTTCTCCGTCTCGCGCGGCACGCCGCTGACCCCGGCATGGATGAGCAGCGCCAGGTAGGCCCGCAGCGTCTCCTCGCACCGCGCCACAGCCTCTTTCTTCGTCAGCCCGCGGCCCACACAACCGGGGATCGCCGGGACGTGAGCCAGGTAACCGCCCTCCTTGAGGGTCTCGTCATCGCATTCCACATAGACGACGTATTTCATAAGCGCGCCTCCGGCACAATCCAGGTCCCTGTCTTCCCGTCCAGAGCATCTACGATGTGCGGCGGATCGGTGATCAGCCCTTTGCCGTTCGGGTTGGCCTCCAGGAAGGCGATCATCGCCTCGATCTTGGGCCCCATGCTGCCGGCCAGGAAGTGCCCCTCGGCGTAATACTTCTTGGCCTCGCTGAGTGTGATCTTATCCAGCCACTGCTGGTTCGGCTTGTTGAAGTTGAGAGCGACCTTCTCGACCGCAGTGGAGATCAAGAAGAGGTCCACCTTCAGGTCAGAGGCCAGGAGGGCGCTGGCACGGTCTTTGTCAATCACGGCGAAGACGCCGTGCAACATGCCCTGCTCGTCCCGAATCACCGGGATGCCGCCGCCGCCTACACCTACGACGATGAAGCCGGCGTCCACCAGGGTCTTGATGACGTCTCGTTCGATGATCTCCAGCGGGATCGGCGAGGCGATCATGCGCCGCCAGCCACGGCCGGCGTCCTCGCGCACCGTCCAGCCTTCGGCCGCGAACTTCTCGGCGTTCTCCTTGGTGGTGAAGCCGCCGATGCCCTTGGTGGGATTCTTGAAGCCGGGATCATTCCGGTCCACCAGTACCTGGGTGACCACGGCCGCGGTCAGGCGCTTGATGCCGCGCTTGGTGAACTCATTATCGAGGGCGCGCGAGATCATGTAGCCGATGGCGCCCTGGGTATCTGCCCCGATAACATCCAGTGGTGTGGTGTGCACCTCGTGGGCAGCGAGCTCGTTGCGCCGGAGGATGAAGCCGACCTGCGGGCCGTTGCCGTGCGTCACGATCACGTTCCAGCCGCGTTCGATCATGTCCGCGATATGCTTACAGGTCTCCTCAACGGCCTGAACTTGCGACGGCACGTCTTGACGGTTGCCGATGATCAGCGAATTGCCGCCGACTGCGATGACGGCGGTACGGGAGGTAGTGTCTGTCATGGTTAGCTCCTTGTGCAGGTGGACGGCAGGTTGGTGGATTGGTAGATTGGTGCATTGGTGCATTGGTAGATTGGTAGATTGGTAGATTGGTAGATTGGTGCATTGGCAGATTGGTGGATTGGGCTTAGAAATCGTCGGTCGGCAAGGCGACAAGCTCGTAGATTGGGCCCTCTTCGTGCAAGACGATATGGTCGCCGTATTCCTGGCGACCTTGTTGCTGCCCGCGCACGTAACGGATGTAGCCGTTGAGGGAGCGCAAGGCGTTATGGCAGAGCTGGCGCTGATGGGGCAGTTCGCCTTGTGTATAACCCAGCAGGTCGCAGGCGATGAATCCGGCCAGCGTCTCATCCAGAGAGCCGCGAGCGATGTAGTAGAAGCGGAGGCTGTCGAGATAATGGTAGCGTCCATAGCCCTCGGCGATGTTGAGGGCTGCACTGACCGAGGCTTTACGCATCTGCAGCGCCAGATTATACCTTTCCTCGGGCGGCAGCTTCTGAATTACCCGGTAGGCCTCACGCACCACCTGAAGCACCAACTGATAGCACTCCAGGTCCTCAAACCCTCGCTGTTCTCTTTGTTCCACATCTCCCCCCAATCTACCAATCTACCAATCTACCAATCTACCAATTTACCAATCTACCAACCCACCTCTACATCGTCAACGCCATCACTGCCTTCTGCACGTGCAACCGGTTCTCCGCCTCGTCGTACACCACCGATTGCGGGCCGTCCATCACGCCATCGGTCACCTCGATGTTGCGGTCGGCCGGCAGAGGGTGCATGTAGATGGCGTCGGGCCTGGCAAGGGCCATGCGTCGCTCGTCGGTGATCCAGCTCTCGTACTTCTTGATGATGCGTGCGCCCTCCTCCGCATCCGGCGTGTGCACCATGGCGCCCCACGACTTGGCGTAGATGATATCCGCGTCCCGGAACGCCTCGTCCATGTCGTCTACCACCTCGAAGCCGACACCGTACTTACGTGCCTGCTCGCGAGCCATGTCCATGATCTCCGGCATCAGCCGGAACTCGGGCGGGTGCGCCAGCACCACATCCATGCCGAAGCGCGGCATCTGCAATATCAGCGACTGCGGCACCGACATGGGCTTCTGGTATGAGGCCGCGTAGGCCCAGGAGACGACCATCTTCTTGCGACGCAGGTCGCGGCCCTTCTTTTCGATGATGGTCATCAGATCGGCCAGGCATTGGAACGGATGATAGATGTCGCACTGCATGTTGAGCACCGGCACGCGGGAGGCCCGGGCGACGTCGTTGATGTACCGGTTGCCGACGCCCCAGTCCACGTGGCGGATGGCGATGCCGTCGAAGTAACGCCCGAAGATCTCGCCGATCTCCTTCGGGGTATCGCCGTGCGCGATCTGGGTGGTGCGGCTCTCGATGAACGCCGCGTGGCCGCCGAGCTGCGCCATGCCGGCCTCGAACGAGCCGCGGGTGCGGGTGCTGCTGAAGAAGAACAGCATCGCCAGCACCTTGTCGCGCAAATACGGATGGGGTTCGTTCAGCGCGCGCTTGCGCTTCAGATCGAACGCCACATCCAGGACCGTTTCGACCTCTTCTTTGCTGAAATCGAGGTCGCCGATGAGATCACGACCGTGTAGGTATGTTTGCATGATGGTACCTCGCAGGTTGGTAGATTGGTAGGTTGGTAAGTTGGTAAATTGGTAATCAGGTAGATTGGTAATTGGGTAGATTGGTGGTGTGGTAGATTGGTGGTGTGGTAGATTGGTAGTGTGGTAGATTGGTAGTGTGGTAGATTGGGTGTTTTTCGGGCGAGCGGCTGTCCCAAGTTGCCATGTCCCAAGTTACCATGCCCCAAGTTACCATGTCCCAATCTACCATGTCCCAACCTACCATGCCCCAATCTACCATGTCCCAATCTACCAGTACACCATCCTATTCCACTGCCCCCAGCACCAGCGCCAGCAACGCCATGCGCATCGTGACGCCCTGGAAGGCCTCCTGCCAGTAGCGCGACCAGCGGGTGATGTCCACGTCGAGCGGGATCTCGTCCATGCGCGGCAGCGAATGGAGCAAGATCGCGTCCGACTTGGCCCTGGTCTCCAGCAGCTCGCGCGTGATCTTGTAGGCCGGCGGGGTCAGGCTGCGCTCCTTGGCCGCCTCCTGCCGGGCCTGGGTGTAGTCGGGCTGGATCACCGGCTCGACCAGGATCACGTCCGCGTCGGCGATGGCCTGCTCGACGTGCTCGGCCTCGCGGAAGTTGAGCGAGTATTGGCGGAAGTCGGCTTTGTACTCCTCGGGCATGCGCATGTCGGGCGAGCCGGGAAAGAGCGCGTCGGCCGGCGGCGCCACGAAGGTGATGGGACAGTCGAATTGGGTCAGCGCGTAGCCCAACGAGTGCATAGTACGCATGCGCATGTCGCCCACCGCCAGCCACTTCAGGCCGTCAATGCGTCCCTTCTCGCGCAGCACGGTGTAAAGGTCGGTGAGGATCTGCGTGGGGTGTTCGCCCCAGCCGTCGCCGCCGTTGATGATGGGCACCGACGACCACCTGGCCGCTTCGGCCGGCGCGCCCTTCTGGAAGTGCCGCATCACGATCACGTCGCCGTAGAATTCCAGCATCTTGACGGTGTCCTTGATGGACTCCTGATACCAGTCGCCGGCGCGGGTCATCTTGAAGTCGGCGAAGCCGGTGACGTGGCCGCCCAGGCGATGCATGGCCGCTTCGTGCGCCAGCCGGGTGCGAGTAGAGGGCTGATAGAACGCTGTGACCAGCGTCTTGTCCTTGAGCAGGTCCACGTTGCGCCTGCTGCGCGCAATCGGCTCCATCTGCTCCGCGATCTCGAAGACGCGGAAGAACTCCTGCCGCTCGAAGTCCTTGAGCGAAAGGATGTCTCGACCAGCGAAACTGCGCATTGCCAGTGCCTCCTGTGAAGATGATCTGTAGGTCGTATAGCCTATGGATGGCGCCGTCGAGACGGCGCTTTTGCAAGCGGCAACGTGTCGCCGCAGCCCAAAACCGTCAGCCGTTCAGGGTACGCGCCAGCGCAACGGGCAGCCAGGCATACCATTCCGCCGCACGCACCACCTCGTCCAGCGGCACGTGCTCGAGCATGGTATGCGCGGTCTTCTCGTCCCCCGGCCCCAGGCCGATGGCGGGAATGCCGGCCTTGCCCGCCCAATAGGTGCCGTTGGTCGAGAAGTCCCACGCGCCCAGAGGCCGTTCCTCGCCCCATAGCTCCCGAATTGCCAGTTGGCCGGCTTGCGCGAGCGGATGGGTGTCTTCCAGCAGCCAGGGCGGGTAGTACTTGGTCACGGGAAGCACGAAGCCCGTGTAGGACGGCTCGGCGTAGTACAGCTCCTCGACCTTGATCTCATTCTGCAGATAGTCCGGGATCAGTCCCTTGATCTGGGCGATGACCTCGTCGTGCGGCTCGTTCAGCGTGATGCGACGGTCAACATAGATCGTGAACTGATCCGGCACCGCGTTGAGCGACGCCGTGCGCGCCTCGGCGTTGGTCACCGCGATGGACGCGTGGCCCTGGATCGGATGGCTGCCCATGCCGAAGCGCATCCGACGGTCGAGATCGCGGATCGCCGCAATGACACCGGCCATCTTGTACACGGCGTTGTCGCCCAGGTAGTGCGATGCCGCGTGAGCCGACCGGCCGATGGCCGTGATCTTGAGCTCGATGCGGCCTTTGTGCCCGCGATAGACGCGCATCTTCGTCGGCTCGCCGATGACCACGAAGTCGGGCCGAACCTTGGGGTCCACTTCGACGAACGCATTGGGGGCCAGGCCGTCGCACCATTCCTCCATGTTGCCGAAGTAGTAGACGGTGTAACCGTCCAGCAGGCCCAGGTCGCGGGCGATGGCCAGGCCGTAGACCATGCCTGGGGTGCTGCCTTTCTCGTCGCAGGCGCCCCGGGCATACAGCAGGCCGTTCTCCACCTTGCCCACGAAGGGATCCCATTCCCAGTCCTCAGGGTTGCCGATGCCCACGGTGTCAATGTGCGAATCGTAGACGATCACCCTCGGCCCGTCGCCGATGCGGCCGATGGTATTGCCCATTTTATCGAAGCGCACCTCGTCGTAGCCCAGCCTGCGCATCTCGGCCTGAATGCGCTCGCCCACGGGCCCGATCTGCGAGTTCATGCTGGGGATGGCGCAGATGTCGCGCATGAACTGGATGATGTCGTCTCGATGCGCAGCAACCTGCGCGGTTACCTTTGCAGCTTGCTGTGAGATTTCCGAATCCGGCATGTGTGTTGTTTTCCTCTCCAGAATTGAGTCGCTACTATCACCTCTCGCTGTAACTACTCAGGCCCTCTATCCCCCTTGCCCCCTTTCCCCCGCCTTGCGGGGGAAAGGGGGTGTGAAGGGTGGGGGTTGGCGGGCGGGCGGCAAAGCCGCTCGCCCGCCAACCCCTTCTAGTCTCACCCCTCCCCTCTCCTGACCTCCGTCAGGAGAGGGGAGGAGACAGGGGGAGGGGTGAGGCTGAACAGATACCCGGTAATGGGCGAGGCGTCTCGTCACTGCCGGGACGGGGTGCCGCCTGGTAGCCCGGACGATTGATCGCCGGCCGGGTGCACGTGACGCACCGCGCGCCGGCGAAGGCGATTACCGGATTGATTTCTTAATCCACATCCAGATGAGACATCATAGGCCTCGCCAGGAGGGGATGTGGAATACAACGATTACACAGTCACGATAGGCGTATCCTACGAGGGGAACTATCCCGTCTCGGCGAACGCCGAAGGCATCGGCCGCAGTGCTGACCTGCTGCCGCCGCCTCCGGCCGAGCTGCTGCGCCTGATCGCACAGGTGAACGAACTGCCGGTCGGCGGTGGTGGTGATCTGTTGACCGCCGCCGGTGGTGCGCTTTTTCGCTGGCTCTTTGGTCGGCTGGAGACGCACCTGCGCGTTGCGTGGGATCGCGCCGAGCACGAGGGCCGGGGACTGCGCCTGCGCCTCAGCGTGGATCCGCCGGAGATTAACGCCTGGCCGTGGGAATTGTTGCACGACCCTTTGCGCGCACGCACCTTTGCGACTTCGATTGCCACGCCGCTTGTCCGCTATCTGGATCGCGCAGATCAATTCGGCGGCCTGTCTACCCTGCAGACGGATTTGCCCCTCAAGATGCTGCTGGTCCTGCCCAAATCGGCCGATCTGAACCTGGTCAAGGAGCGCGCCGTGATCGAGCAGGCGATTTCACCGCTGGAAGAAATCATCGCGCTGGATACGCTTGACGGCGCCGTCACCCGTGCCCGTTTCGCCGATGCTCTGATCAGCGGTGACTACGAGATCGTACACGGCAGCGGGCATGGCAGCTTTGTGGACGGCACAGGTTACATCGGCCTCAACTACCCGGATGGCTCGCCCGACTGGGTGGATGGCCAGGTGATGGCGCGCTTCGTGGTTAACTGTCGGTCGCTCAAACTGGGGGTGCTGAACGTGTGCAGCAGCGGCAAGGTGGACGAGGGCCGCGCCTTTCAGGGCCTGGCGCCGCAACTGGTGCGCGCGGGCGTGCCGGCCGTCGTGGCGATGCAATTCCCGCTCAGCGATGACGCGGCGCTGGCATTCGCCGAGGAGTTTTACCGCCGGCTCTGCACGGGCGAAAACAGCATCGGCCGTGTGGACGTGGCAGTCACCTATGCCCGCAATATGCTGGCGATCCTCTACCCGGCCGATCGTTGCTTTGCGGCGCCCGTGCTCTACACGCACGCGGCCGATGGTGTGATCTTCACCCTGCCGCGGCCGACAGCGCTCTCCACGGCCGATCACGCGCTGGCCGATTCTCTGGCTGCTAGCGCGCGCTGGCGCGATGATCTGGCTCTGGCCGAACCCGCGTTGTTGCGCACCTGGCGTCTTGCGCTCGAGGAAGCGGCCGCCGAGTATCAGCGGCATCTGGCGAAGCCCAACCCGGCCGTTCAGGCGCTGGCCCAACAGGGCCTGTCGTTGATCCGTCGTCGTATCCAGGCCATTGATGCGCGCCTCAGCGTGACTTCTGGTTGATGTTCCGCAGGCCAGACGCCATCCGGGCGTCTGGCCTGCCCTCTTCCCCGTTCGATCACATCCAATCGCGCTTGATGAAGATGCGCGCCACGAGCAACGCCAGACCGGCCGACACGACGAGCACCGCCTCAAATGCATGGGGCCAGTCCTGCAATGGCAGAGGCACGTTCATGCCGTACAGGCTGGCGATCAAGACCGGCAACGTCAGCACGATGGTCATGGCAGCCAGGAACTTCATGACCGAGTTCATGTTATTCGAGATGATCGAGGCGAATGCATCCATCATGTTGCTGAGGATGTTGCTGGCGATGTTGGTCATTTCAATGGCCTGCTGGTTCTCGGTCAGCACATCTTCCAGCAGATCGGTGTCGTCCGGATAGGCGGCGAAATGCTGGCTGCGCTGCAGGCGCTCCATCATCAGCTCGTTGGACTTGAGCGCCGTGGTGAAGTAGACGAGGCTCTTCTGATATTTCAGCAGCGCCAGCAATTCGCGATTGCGCAGTGACATTTGCAGTTGGTCCTCTAACAAATCCACGACGCGGTTGATCTCCCGCAAGTAAATCAAGTACTTGGTGGCAGTGTTGAGCAGCAAATGCAGAATGAAGCGGTTGCGCTTGGCCGTGCTCAAATCGCGCACGCGACCGCGCGCCAGCTCTTGCAGGATCTCATTGTCCCGCTTGCTGATGGTCACGATGTGCTGGCTGGTCAGCACGATGCCGACCGCATGGGTAGTGAACGGCACATCGGCTTGCGGGCCTTCGGCTGCAGGCAGACGCACGATGATGAGGATAACGCCATCTTCTCGCTCGACACGCGCCCGCTCATCCACGTCCAGAGGCGCCAAAATGAACTCCTTGGGCAGGCCGAGCTCCTGCAGACAACTGATCTCCTCCGATGTCGGATCAATCGCGTTGATCCAGCAGCCTTTGGTGGCCTCTGAGATTACTTCCAGCCCACGTTCTCCGGTCTTGTAGATCGTGATCATTGGCAACCTCCTCGAGACGTAAGGCAGGAACGATCGGCACCCGGCCGGCGGGCGCGATCGAGACGCGTGCGGATGGCCATATGGCCGATCATGGACGCGACCAAAGATGTGTGTACACGAGTGCGGAGAATGTCAGCTCGCTTCAAAGCTGCCTCCCTGGTGTCGGAATATGACAGCAGAAGCGAGGAGGGCTGCCGGCGCATCACAGAGAGGATGCTCCGGCGAGGAGAGAGATCAGACCCGCGGAGAGTCCCCTATGCGAAATGCCAGGTTTGAGATGGCCGGCAGCACGCCTGGCCACTGCTGTATTTACCTGCCCGGCCTAAATGGGCCGGGTTAGGACTACTGGGTAAAGAATCGTTTGACATCTTCTGGATGATGATTTGCAGCCGGCTATCAAGCGCCGGCCGGTCGTGCTACGATTGTTCAAACTGCCTGAATCGCATCAGTATACCCTGCGGCATTCTACTCCGCTTGAGGGATATGTCAAATCCGGCGGGTGGCATGTCGCGGTTTCGTTGATCCCAGGTAACTATTACCCTGTTAGGATTGGACCCCTCTCACCCCCTACCCCGCTCTCCCCTGCCAGGGGAGAGCGGGGAAAACCTTCTTAAGCGGAGAAAACCTTCTTAGGGGGTTGCGGGCGGCTTTGCCGGCCGCCGCCCCCTTCTCGTCTCACCCCTCCCCTGGCCTCCGTCAGGAGCGAGGACAGGGGAAGGGGCGAGGCTGAATAGATACGACCCAGGTGGGATTGCGGCGCAGGCGGCGCGTTCAGTTCTCCATAGCCCAGGTGGGCAGGATGAAAGGCGGCGCGGACGTTGCGCTGCCGCGCTGCGCGTCCAGCGCCCAGGCCAGCGCCTCCTGGTCACGCCAGGGATGCTCGACAGTCCCGAAACACATGGATTGTTCATGTCCCTTGCCGCACACGATCACGGCATCCCCCGGCTGCGCCTGCTGCACGGCGAACAGGATCGCCCGCTGGCGGTCGGCGATGCGCACGTAATCTCTGCCCTCCAGCCGGCCGGCACGCGCCAGAGCTGCCGCCGTTTCGGCCATGATCGCGGCGAGGTCTTCGGTGCGTGGGTCTTCGGCCGTGATCACGGTCAAATCGGCCAGCCGCGCGGCGACATCGCCCATCAGTCGCCGCTTCTCGCGATCGCGCAGCCCGGCCGAGCCGAAGACGACGATCAGCCGGCCGGCCGACGAGAGCGTGGCGCGCACCGTGGTCAATGCCTGGGCCAGCGCGTTGGGCGTGTGGGCGAAGTCCACGAGCGCAGTGAACGGTTGGCCGCGCTCGATCCGCTCCATCCGGCCCGGTACGCCGCGCATCGCCAGCACACCGGCCTGGATTGCCGCGTCAGGGATGCCCAGCGCCAGCGCCGCCGCCGTCGCCGCCAGGATGTTGTAGACGTTGAACTGGCCGATCAACGGCGTGCGCATCTGAAGCGGCGCTGCCTCCGCCTGGATGCCGGGCCGGGGAACAACGCGCGCGATCTGGAATTCGATGCCGTTCGGCGTATGGCGGATGTGGCTGCCGCGCAGGATCAGCGCGGGCGGATACAGTCCTGCTGCTGTCGCAGTTAAGTCGGCGGCATCGTCTGCCAGGCTGTAGAAGATCTGGCGTTCGGCCGGAATGGCGGCCAGGAACGAAAACGAGCTGTCATCCCGATTCAGCACAGCCGTTTTGGCCAGCCCCGGCTTGGGTGGACTGGTTCCCAGGCTCTGGAAGAGCCGGGCCTTGGCCGCGCGATATGCCTCGTAGCTGCCGTGCGCGTCGAGGTGTTCGTGGGTAATGTTGGTGATCACGGCCACGTCGAACGCGCAACCGGTCACGCGATGCTGCGCCAGGCCATGCGACGTGGTCTCCAGCACCGCGATCTCGGTTCCTGCGTCGCGCATCGCGGCCAGGTAACGCTGGATATCGGGCGCATCGGGCGTGGTGGTATGCAGGCCGGTGTCGAACGTGCGATCGCCGATCACCGCATTGACCGTGCTGATCACCCCGGCCCGTCGGCCGGCCGCCCTCAAGATGCTGAAGAGCAGGTTCGCGGTCGTGGTCTTGCCGTCGGTGCCGGTGATCCCCACCAGCGCCATGGCCCGACTGGGATGATCATGCCACGCGGCGCTCAGCCAGGCCAGCGCGGCACGGCCGTCGGGAACCTGGAGGTAAACCGGCGGCGCTGTCGGCAGCGCTGCCAGGGGCAGTTCGCCGACCACCGCGCTCGCTCCGCGCGCCAGCGCATCGCCGATGTAGCGGTGTCCGTCCGCATCAACCCCGCGATAGGCGACAAAAAGCGCGCCAGGGATGACCTGGCGCGAATCCGCGGTGATGCGGGTGATGGCGATGTCGGTGGCGCCCTGGGCTGCCGTCACCGCAGGCAAACTGGCGATCAGACGGCTGAGCTGCATATGGCCGCGCTCATTCGGACGAGGCACGCGGATGTCCCTTGTGGGCACGGGCGGTGACCCGAATGCCCGACCAGCCGCACTCCCGGTTGGTACAACGATACCTGCGTACCGGCACGATGATGCTGATGAACCGATCGGTCATATGACGATGTACCCGATGGAGGCTGCCCTTGCAGCGCGGGCAATGCAGGTCGGTGAGGGCCGGGTTATGCTGCGTGCGCCAGCGGACACGCCAGACAATGGCGAGAAATACGATCAGCAGCAGTGGAATTGCGATGAGCTCGGACAGGCCGAGGGTGGTGAAGAAGCGATAGAGAGCGACGGCGGTCTGGTGGGCGGTAGCGATGCCTCCCCTGACAGCAGCGCTCAGCCAGCGCAGCAGCGTGGCACGAATCTGGACGCGCTCGAACATCAGAAAGATGCCCAACGCCAGGCCGATTACGATCGCGATTTCGACCCAGTACTCTCGCAAAAAGGGTGGAAGCCGCCGGGGGTGGCGTTCGTGGCGACGCCGTCGCAACTCTTCAGTCATTGTTTCGCGTCCTTGTTCAGATTTCCCGCACTCCAGCCCGTGGGCGTTCAGGGTCGGACCAGCAGCTTCACCGACTGCCCGGCCCACTGGATCAGCCAACCGGGGAGGAGGCCGATCAGCAGGGTGAGCGCGCCGGTGAGGATGATGGCGGCCTGGAGAGGCTGCGCGGCCACCACCGGTTCAGCCTCCGGCTCAGGTGGCACGAAGAACATCACACGCACGACATTCAAATAGTAAAATGCGGAAACGACGGCATTCAGCGCGCCGATCACGGCCAGCGGGATCATGGCGGCCCGCACGGCCGCGCCGAAGACGAACAGCTTGCCGACGAAGCCGGCCGTGGGTGGGATGCCCGCCAGCGACAGGAGGAAGATGAAGAGCGCGACCGCCAGCCAGGGCGCGCGGCGGATCAGCCCGGCGTAGTCGTTGATCTCGACCTGGCCAGACCGGTTCTCGACGGCGATGACCACGGCGAACGCGCCGACATTCGTCACCAGGTAGGCCAGCAGGTAGATCAGGACGCCGTTGATCCCGCCGAACGGCCCGGCAGTCGGCCCCTGCTCCGCTGCCACGGCCGCGACACCGATCAAGATGTAGCCGGCCTGGGCAATAGACGAGAACGCCAGCATCCGCTTGATGTTGGTCTGGCGGATGGCGGTCAGGTTACCCACGGTCATCGTCAGGACGGACACGAGCGCCAACAGCGCGACCCACACGGGCTGCAAGCCGGGCAGTGCGATCAGAAGGACGCGGATCAAGATAGCAAAGCCGGCGGCCTTGGAAGCTGTCGAAAGGAAGGCGGTCACCGGAGTCGGCGCGCCTTCGTAGGTGTCGGGCGCCCACTGATGGAACGGCACCAGGCTGGCCTTGAAGCCGAAGCCGACCAACAGCAGGATGAGCGCCGGACCACTCAGCCACAGCAGATCCGCGCCACTGCGCCGGCTGAGCGCCGCCGCGATGCCGATGAGGTCGGTCGTGCCGGTTGCGCCGTAGAGCAACGACATGCCGTAAAGCATCACGGCCGAAGCCGTCGCGCCGTAGAGGAAGTACTTGATGGCCGCTTCGCCCGATTTGCGGTCCTCGCGGAAGTAACCGGCCAGGATGTAGCTGATGATGCTCAGGAACTCCATCGCGAGATAGAGCATGATCAGGTTGGCGGCGCTGACCATCAGACAGATCGCCACCGCCGAGATGAGCAGCAGCGCGTAGAATTCGCCCTCATAGGGGGTGCGCGTCCGCATGTAGGGAAGCGCCACGGCGATGACCAATGCCACGCCGAGGATCGCCAGCGCTTTGAAGAAGATCGCGAACGCATCTGTCGCCAACATGGCGGCGACCTGCCGCGTCTGGCCGAGGCCCGGCAACAAGCCCACTGCGGCCGCCATCAGGCCGCCGAACGCCACGTAGGGCAGCCAGGGCCTGGCCGGTCGCGTCCACGTAGCAGGGTCGCCTGGCCGACGGCCGGCGAGATCGAGGATGAAGACCGCGGCCGCTGCCAGCAACAGGATGAGTTCAGGCAGCAAGAAGATCAAGTCGTTCAGGCTCAAAGGGTCGCCTCCCTGGCTGGAAGCCGCAAATGCATGACGATCATTTCCCGGCCAGGCCGGTCAAAAGCATCAGAAACGTGCCGTTGAAATAGTTCAACAGCACAGCCGGAAAGACGCCGATCAACACCATGAAGAAGACCAGCGGCCAAAGCGTGACCTTCTCGAAGCGCGCCACATCGGTCGGCTCGTGCCCTTCGGCGCCGGTCGTCGGGTCGGTCCAGTGCTTGATCTTGTGCGGGTCATATTGCCCGAGGAAGACATATTGCACGATTTTCCACAGGATATAGGCCGCGGTCAGCACGATGCCGATGACGCCGATGGCCGCCCACACGCGGACGATGTCGAACGCGCCGCGGAAGACGAAGAACTCGCCCCAAAAGCCGGCCAGGCCGGGCAACCCCAGCGAGGTGAACGCGGTCACGGCAAAGAGGCCGTAGTAGTAGGGCAGTTTGTTGCTCAGCCCGCCGAACATCTTCAGGTCGCGCAGATGGGCCCGTTCGTAAATCACGCCGACAAGGAAGAACAACGCGCCGGTGCTGATGCCGTGGTTGAACATCGTCAAGGCCGCGCCGTTGAGGGCCATGACGCCGGAATCCACCCATTGCTGCGATCCGATGGCCAGCGCCGCTGCACCGGCACCCAGCATGACATAACCCATATGGCTGACCGAAGAGTAGGCGATCAGCCGCTTGAGGTCCCACTGCGCCAGCGATACCAGGGCGCCGTAGACGATGGAGATCACGCCGAGAATGACAACGATCAGACCATAGGCTTTGAACGCCTGCGGAAAGATCGGCAGGTTGATGCGCAGGATGCCGTAGGCGCCGAGCTTCAGCAGGATGCCGGCCAGGATGACCGAGCCGGCGGTCGGCGCGGCGGTGTGTGCATCGGGCAGCCAGGTGTGGAACGGCCAGCTCGGCACTTTGATGGCGAACGCGATGAAGAAAGCCCAGAAAGCCAGGCTGGCCAACGTGAAGTTATCGGCAAACGGCTTCAGGCGGGCCGCTTCGACGATGTCAAAGGTGCCGACCGACAGGTAGATGCCGATGATCGCCAGCAACATCAACACCGAACCGGCCATCGTATAGAGAAAGAACTTGATGGCCGAATATTGTGGCCGGTCCTTCGGTTGGCCCCACACGCCGATCAGCAGGTACATCGGCACCAGTCCCAGCTCCCAAAAGATGTAGAAGAGCACCAGATCGAGCGAGACGAAGACGCCGATCATACCCATTTCCAGGAGCAAGAACAGGAAGAAGAACTCGCGCACTCTGGTCTTGATCGTTTGCGCCGAGTACCAGAGGCCGAGGGTCGTTAATAACGTGGTCAGAAAGACGAGCGGCACGCTCAAGCCGTCTACGCCGAGGTGGTAATTGACGTTGAGCGCTGTGATCCAGGGGACCTTGATCTCGAACTGGAAGCCGGTCGTTGTCGGATCATATCGGGCCGCCAGCATCAGCGCCAGACCCAACGGCAAGAGGCTGATGGCGATGGCGCCGTTCTTGATCAGGCGTTCTTCCCGGTCTTTGTCCATGCCCAGCCACCGCCCCCACGGGAACAGTGTGAGGATGGCGCCAAGCAGGGGCACGAAAGTGATGACGGTAAGCAGTGAACTGGTCATGCAACAGTCCTCCGAGCCTCTCTGTATGTGATAGAACGCATCAACAAGCCGATTCGGCCGGCTGTCGGCCTTTCAGCCATGTCAAATCGCATCGGAATCCGGGCCATGCGGGCTCCCTGTGCGCGGGAAAGCTCATTTCGGCAGCACCAGGAAAACCGCCAGCAGCACCGATGCGGCCGCCAGCCCCACCAGCAGGTAATTCTGGGCGCGGCCGGTCTGCAGGACACGCAGGGCGCTGCCTATCCCTGCGGTGACCGCGCCGACACCGTTCACGATGCCGTCCACGATCCGCTCGTCGAAAACATGGCCCCAGTCCGACAGGCGGCGCCACAGCTGGCCCATACCATCCACGATCGGATCAATCACCCAGGCGTCGTCGAAGCGGAAGAGCCAGTTGGCGAGGCGCTGTACCCCCTTGACGAACACCCGGCCATAGAACTCATCGAAGTAGTATTTGTTTTGCAGCACCGTGTAAACCCGGCCAAGCGGCCGTGCCAGCGGATCGGGCATCTGCAGTGGCGACCAGCTCGGGTCGCCGATCCGTTGGCCGATCTGCGCCACGCCGCGGTAGGTCAGCCAGCCCAGCAGCAGCCCACCCAGCGCGACCGCGACCGAAGTGAGCAGCGGTGTGGCCGCGAAGGGAAGCTCGGCCGCTTCGATATGCAACGCTTCGGCCAGGCCGCCCATCAGGTGATGGAAGGGATTGCTTGACAACGACCCCAACACCGGGAACGTGGTCGGGATGCCGACCCAGCCGAATCCGATGGCGAAGAGCGAAAGCACCATCAGCGGGATCGTCATCCACGTGAAGATGCTGTCGTGTTCGCTGGCGTGTTCGGCCGCCGGTGTACGCGGTGCGCCGAAGAAGGTCATCACGATCTGGCGGGCGGTGTAGAACGCGGTCAGCAGGGCGGCTGTTGCCAGGGTAACGAACACCACCGTGTGGCCATGCGCCCAGGCATCCGCCAAGATTTCATCTTTGCTCCAGAAACCGGCCGTGACGATGGGGAAACCCGCCAACGCCATTCCGCCGATGATGAATGTCCAGGCCGTGCGCGGCATGCGCCGGAACAGGCCGCCCATATTGCGCATATCTTGAGGATCGAAAGATGGGAGATTGGCAGATTGGTGGCCATGTCCGCCGGTTTCCCGATCTACCGGTTTGCCGGTTTCCCCATGTCCCTCGTGATGGCCATGTTCCATGCCGTGGATCACGCTGCCGGAGCCGAGGAAGAGGAGCGCCTTGAAGAAAGAGTGCGTCAGCAGATGGAACGTGGCCGCGACGTAGGCGCCGATGCCGAGCGCGGCGAACATGAAACCGAGCTGCGAGATCGTCGAGTATGCCAGCACCTTCTTGATGTCATTCTGCGCAACGGCGATGGTGGCCGCGAAGAGCGCCGTGAACGCGCCGATGAAGGCAATGAACTGGAGTGCCGGTCCATGCTCGACTGCAGCCATCAGCGGGAAGGTGCGAATGATCAGATAGACACCAGCCGAGACCATGGTGGCCGCATGGATCAGCGCAGAGACCGGCGTAGGGCCCTCCATCGCATCGGGCAGCCACACATGGAGGGGGAACTGCGCGCTCTTGCCGATCGCGCCGCAGAAGATCAGGATGGCAATCAACGTGGCCCAGGGCACCGGGCCGACCAGCGGCAGATTTGCCGTGGTTGTGGCCAGGTGTTCGAGCATCTCCGGCCGGAAGATCTCATGGAAGCTAAGCGAGCCTGCCTGCGCGAACAGCAACAACATGCCGGCCAGCATCAGCGTATCGCCGATGCGCGTGGTGAGAAAGGCCTTCAGGCCGGCCTCCTTCGGCGTGATCTTCCTGGGATCGTCGTAGGTGCGGGCGAACCAGAAGCCGATCAGCAAATAGGAGCACAGCCCCATGATCTCCCAGAAGATCAGCAGCATGATCAGGTTATCGGCGAGCACCAGGCCGATCATGCCGGTGGCGAAGAGAGCGATGTAGGCGAAGAACCGGCTGGCGAGCGGATCCACGTGGCCGGGTGTGGCGGGCCAACCGCGCTGATCGTGTGCCCCTGCCGGCTTCCCGATGCCCATGTAGCCGTACGAGTAGACGAAGATCAGGAAGCAGACGAACGGCACCATCAGCAACATCAGCGCGGCGAGAGGATCCACCATGAAGCCGAAAGCCTGCCAGGCGCGGCCCGTCGGCAGCCAGGCGCGGGCCATGCGGAACGGCTGCTCGGCGATCTCGTGCGCGCCGAAAGCGGTGAAGGCGATCGCCCAGCCGATCAGCCACGAGAGGCCGATGCCGCCGATGGCCAGCCCCGCGCTCAGCTTTTTATCGCGATTGGCCCACAGGACGATCAGCACGAAGGCCAGGAACGGGAGGACAGGAACGAGAACGGTCAGATTGTAGATCAAGGGTGTGGAAGATTCATGCATAGCCGCTTGCCTAACCCTTCATTGCGTCCAGTTCTTCGACGTTGACGGTATCGCGCTGACGGTAGACCGCGATGAACAGCGCTATGCCGACGGCCGCTTCCGCGGCGGCCACCGTGATGACGAAGACCGCAAATGCATGGCCTACCAGCTGGCCCAGGGCAGTATAGCGCCAGAAAGCCAGCAGGTTGATGTTGACCGCGTTCAACATCAGCTCAACGCCCATCAACACGGCCACAGCGTTCTTGCGGGCCAGTACACCGAACATCCCGATGGAGAACAATGCCGCAGCCAAAACCAGATACCAGGTCAGTGGAACCATTGTCCGTGCTCCCATGACTGAACGTGAAACGTCAAACGTCAGGCGTCAAACGTCAAGCGTGATGCCTGATGTTTAACGCATGACGCATCATGTTCCGCGCTTCCTACCCAGTGCTTCGTCAGGCGTAACTGCTCAGGCCCTCTATACCCCTGGCCTCCTTTCCCCGCCTTGCGGAGGAAAGGGGGTGTGAACGGTGGGGGTTGGCGGGCGACAAAGCCGCCCGAAACACCCCCTCCGGAGTTCCTCCCCCGCCCCTATCAGGGGACGGGGATGGGGGAGGGGGTCAGACGCCGCAAAATGCAAGATCTAGCTCGACGAGGCATTAGCCTCGCTCCCTCGCAATAATGATCGCGCCGATCATGGCGACGACCAGCAGCACCGATGCGACCTCGAAAGGCACAGCATAGACCCCGACGAAATCGGCGCCGAGCTGCCTGATCGGATCGGCGGGCAGCGCCGCGCTCGTCGTCGGCCAGGCCACGCGCGTCACCACAGCGGCCAGGATGACGAACAGCAGGGTGGTCAGCCCGCCCACCAGCCCCCACTGGCTGTTGAAGCGCGGCTGCTGCGGATCCATGAGCCGACGCGTCAGCATAATGGCGAAGATGATCAGCGTCGAAATCGCGCCGATGTAGATCAGCACCTGGACCACGGCCAGAAACTCGGCGTGCAGCAGGATGAAAAAGCCGGCGATGCCGAAGAAGACGAGAACCAGCCAGAACGCGGCGTGCAGCAAGTTGCGCGTGGTGACCACCATGAACGCGGCACCGAGAGTCACCAGGGCCAGGGCGATGAAGAAAAACTGCTCCATGGAATTCCTCTGCGAGTTGCGGATAGACTGTGTCCTGCAGACGCAACGCTAAGCTTGCGCTGCGATCATGCCGCGGCGAGCGGCGTAGCGCTTGGCCGCCTGGCCCATGAGTGCCAACGTCACCAGCAGGGCAAGCACATTGCCGGCCAGAATGAACGCCCATTGCAGCCAGATCGGCAGCGGCAGCTTGATCATCGTCGCCACCCAGAGCAGGTTGAACAGGCCCAACGGCACCAGCACTTTCCAGGCCAGCGCCAGCATCTGATCAATGCGGAAACGGGGCCAGGTGCCGCGAATCCACATCAGCAGGAAAACGATCAGTATCGTCTTGATGGTGAAATACAGCGGTCCGAGCACCGGGGCCTGAGCCGCGAACGGCCCACGCCACCCGCCGAGGAAGAGCGTGGTCGCAATGGCCGAGACCGCCAGCAGATTGCCGTATTCGGCGATGTAAAACCAGCCGAACTTCAGGCCGCTGTACTCGATGAAATAGCCGGCCACGATCTCCGAATCGGCCTCGACCAGATCGAACGGTGCCCGGCCGGTCTCGGCGGCTGCGGCCAGGATGTAGGTAATGAACGCGATCGGGACCACGAACAGGAAGGGAACAGGTTGGAGCTCGACGATTGCGCCCATCTTCATCGTGCCGACCAGGGCCACCACCGCGGCCATAGCCAGCACCATCGGGATCTCATAGCTCAGCAGCTGGGCCACGATGCGGAACGCGCCGATCAGGGCAAATTTGTTGTTGGAGGACCAGCCGGCCATGACGATCGCGAGCGTGGAAATCGAGCCGACCGCCACCAGGTACAGCACGCCGACGTTGAGGTCCTGGCCGATCACTCCGCGACCGAAGGGGATCACCGCCCAGAGCAACGCCGCGCCGAGGAAAATGAGCAGCGGCGCGAGGTTGAACAGCGGTTTGTCCGCGTTCGCCGGGACGATATCTTCTTTGGTCAACAGCTTGATGGCGTCGGGGATGGCCTGAAAGATGCCCCACGGCCCAACCCGATTGGGACCGATTCGATTTTGGATGCGCGCGATGATCTTGCGCTCCATGATCGTGAGCGTCAGGGTGGCGATCACGGGCATGAGGACGAGCAACAACGCCACAATCACAAAGTTGATCAGGATGACCGCCCAGGATGGCAGAAAAGAACTGAGCAGCGAAGTCCAGGAGTTGCCGAGGTTGACGAAGAAGTTACTGATATATTCCATGATCGCACTCCAGATCACCAGCCCCGCCGTGCCGATTGTCGGCCGATCCATCCTGCAGTGCGGCAGGGGCTGCACTCATCACCGCCACTCCAGTGCCCCTTTACGCCAGGCATACAGCAACCCGCCGAACAAAATGGCCACAAACAGGACCATCTCGACCAGAGCGTACAGGCCAAGCTGATTGTAGGCCACGGCCCACGGGAAGATGAAGGCCGCTTCCACATCGAAGACCACGAAGACCAGGGCGTAGAGGTAGTATTGCGCGCGAAATTGCACCCAGGTCTCGCCGATCGTTTCCAGGCCGCATTCGTATGTGGCGTTCTTGATGGGATTGGGCTTCTTGGGGCGCAACGCCCAGGCAACCGCCAGACCGATGGCGGGCAGCGCCAGAGCAACGACGAAGAAGATCGCAATGAACAGATATTGGGTCTGCACTGCCTTCCCTCCTTTGGGTTGATCGCGCCCGATCTCATGCTCGTAAAAGCTGTTCGGGAGCGGGCCACGTCAAAGACGTGCACAGGCGAGGGATGTGAACGCTGTCAAGACGAAGGAATTGTAGCACAGGGCACAATGGAATGCAAAGTCCGAAAAACGAGAAAACATTCACGATTCGCCGGGGATTCGTTTTGCGTACACCCGATCTATTTGACAGGCACGTCGTTTGACGGTAGACTATATTGTGTAAATGCCAGGATCGCAATTGGTTCATGCGGGCGTAGCTCAGCGGTAGAGCGCCTGCCTTCCAAGCAGGATGTCGCGGGTCCGAATCCCGTCGCCCGCTTTCTTCGCGCCCTCGGTTTGTCTCTAGCTCGCATCCCGCAGCTGTTCCCAGATCGGCCGGGTGTCGGTGAGCTGTAATGTGCGGCGCAGCTCGATGATCTCGTCCCGCAGCGCGGCCGCCTTCTCGAACTCCAGATCGGCCGCCGCCGCCTTCATTTGCTTCTCCAGGTCTTTGATCAGCCGCATCGCCTCATCTTTGGGCATGGCGGTCGGTCGCGCGCGGTATTCGGGCCGGCCCTCGGCAATGGCGGCCGCCGCAGCCGGCTGACCGGCTGCGATGCGCTGCGTCAGATCACGCACCGACTTGACGATGGAGTGCGGCACAATGCCGTGCTCTCGATTGTATGCCTCCTGCCGGGCGCGACGTCGGTTGGTCTCGTCAATTGCCCGTCGCATCGAGTCGGTGATCCGGTCGGCATACATGATTGCTTTGCCGTGCAAATGGCGGGCCGCGCGGCCGATCGTCTGGATCAACGCCTGCTCGGAGCGCAGGAATCCTTCTTTGTCCGCATCCAGGATCGCCACCAGGCTCACTTCCGGCAGGTCGAGTCCCTCGCGCAGCAGGTTGATGCCCACCACTACGTCGTAGACCCCCAGGCGCAGATCGCGCAGGATCTCGACTCGTTCTAGCGTCTCTACTTCGGAGTGCAGGTAATGCACGCGCACCCCCACTTCCTGCAGGTAATCGGCGAGGTCTTCGGCCATGCGCTTGGTGAGGGTGGTGACAAGGACGCGTTCGCCCACAGCCACCCGCCTGCGGATCTCGCCTATCAGGTCATCCACCTGGCCTTTTGTGGGCCGCACCTCTACCTGCGGATCCACCAGGCCGGTCGGCCGGATGATCTGCTCGACGACCTGGGCCGAGCGGCTCAGCTCATATGGTCCGGGCGTGGCGCTGGTGTAGATGACTTGATTAATGGCCGACTCCCACTCCTCGAACGTCAGGGGCCGGTTGTCGAGCGCGCTGGGCAGCCGGAAACCGTAATCCACCAGCACCTGCTTGCGCGCCCGGTCGCCGTTGTACATGCCGTGAATCTGCGGGATGGTCATGTGCGACTCGTCTACGATCAGCAGCCAGTCGGCCGGAAAGTAGTCGAGCAGCGTCCAGGGCCGCGAGCCGGCCGGCCGCAGCGCCAGCGGCCGGCTGTAGTTTTCGATGCCGGAACAATACCCTACTTCGCGCAACATCTCCAGGTCGTAGCGCGTGCGCTGCTCCAGCCGTTGCGCCTCCAGCAACTTGCCTTGCTCCCGAAACAGCCTGAGCTGCTCCTCCAGCTCCGCCTCGATCAGTTTGAGTGCCTCGTTCAATTTTTCTTGCGGTGTAATGAAGTGCTTGGCCGGAAAAATCTCGATCTCCTCCAGCCGACGCACTACCTCACCGGTGAGTGGGTCTATCTCGGTGATGCGATCCACTTCGTCGCCGAAGAATTCGATGCGATAGGCCAGATCGGCATAGGCCGGCTGGACTTCGAGGGTATCTCCGCGCAGGCGGAACTTGCCGCGGCGCAGCTCCATGTCGTTCCGCTCGTAGAAGATGTCCACCAGCTCGCGCAGGGTCTGTTCGCGGCGCACCATGTCCCCGCGCCGGAGCCTCACCGTGACCTTGCCGTATTCGCCCGGATCGCCCAGGCCGTAGATGCACGAGACAGACGCCACGATCAGCACATCGCGGCGGCTGAGGAGTGCCGATGTGGCAGCCAGGCGTAGCCGGTCAATCTCGTCGTTGATGTCTGCATCCTTTTCGATGTAGGTGTCGGTGCGCGGGAGATAGGCCTCCGGCTGATAGTAGTCGTAGTAGCTGACGAAATACTCGACCGCGTTGTGGGGAAAGAATTCTTTGAACTCGCTGTAGAGCTGGGCGGCCAGCGTCTTGTTATGCGCCATGACGAGGGTTGGCCGATTGACAGCCTCGATGATGGACGCCATAACAAACGTCTTGCCGGTGCCGGTCGCCCCAAGCAATGTTTGGTGCTGATAGCCGCGACGTAACCCTTCGACCAGCTGTCGGATCGCCTCTGGCTGATCGCCGGTCGGCTTGAAGTCGGACACGAGTTTGAAATCGGGCATGGAAACTCCAGGTCTGCAGTAAGCAATTCCATTCCGTAGGGGCGGGATCTTCCCGTCCCATCCCCTCGTCCCTACTGGGACACGGCCGGCAGCGCGAAGAAGAACAGGCTGCCGCGGCCTGGCTCGCTCTCCACGCCCACCTCACCGCCCAGCCGCGTAATGATGCGTTGCACGATCGAAAGCCCCAGGCCATAGCCCGAGGCATGTACCTGCGAAAGACGTGTGAAGGGGGTGAAGAGGCGCGGGCGAATTTCCGGCGCGACCCCCGGCCCATTGTCGCGCACCCAGAAGCGCACCATGCCTTCGCCCCAGGGTTCTGCGCCCAGCTCGATGCGAGGTGTTGGCCCGGCATGGGTCAGCGCATTGCCCAGATAGTTGACCCACACCTCTTCGATCCAGGGCCCGTAGCCCAACGCCACAGGCCACGTGTCCGGCAGATGGATCTCCGCCTCGGCGCGCGCGATGAGATCAGCCAGGCGTTCCTGGGCGGCCGCCACCACATCGGCCATGTCGAGCGGCTCGAGATGCACATCCTCGGTGCGCATGCTGGACAACAGAAGCAGCTCGTCAATGATGTTGCGCATGCGCCGGCCCTGTTGCCAGATTTCGAGCGCCAGATCGGATACCTCGGCGCCGGTCATCTCGGCTGCGTCCCAGCGCAGGAGGTCGGCGTAGCCAAGGATGTTGCCGAGGGGGCTGCGCAGGCCATGCGCTACGGTGTGCGCGAACGCGTCCAGCTCCGCGTTCTGTGCCTGAAGCTCGGCGTTGGCGCGATCCAGTTCAGCCAGACGCTGCTGAAGCTCCGCGTTGGAGCGTTCCAGCGCCTGGCGTGCAGCCTGCAGCTCGCTGATGTCGTAGTAGCTCAGGATCATGCCGCGTTCTGTGCCGACGATTTCGGGCGTGCCGTAGATCTCCACATCCACCAGGCTGCCGTCCTTCCGCATGCGCTGCGTGACGATGTGCGCCACGCGGTCGGCCGTGAAGGCGGTCGCGGTGAGCCGTGTGCCTTCGCGCAACATCTGCGGGCTACCGCTGGCGATCAGCAGGTCAATATTGCGGCCGAGCGCCTCGGCTGCCGTGTAGCCGAAGATCCGTTCGGCAGCCGGGCTCCACCGTTTCACGCGACCTTCCGGGTCAATGACGACGATGCCGCCGGGCGTGCTGGCGATCAGCGCCTCCAGATAATGCTTTTCGCGCTGCGCCATCTCGTAAAGTTGCGCGTGATCAATCGCGATGGCCGCTTGTGTCGCCAGCATCTCGAACAGGCTCACCTGTTCCGGCGTGTAAGCTGCTGGTTGCGTATGCTGGGCCGATAACACTCCCACCACTCGATCGCGCAGGATCAGCGGCACGCCCAGGTATGAGCGCATCGTGGCGCCGAGAAAGGTGATCGGATAGGTCGCCTGGATCTGCGGATCGAGCGCATCCGGAATGTAGATGGTCTTGCCCTGCCGGATCACCGTGCCGGCCATGCCGGGCTGCGTGTGGACGTTGAACTCCGGAGCATCCACGGGTTTATCCGCATCGAGGAACAACGGAAAGTGGATCTTGCCGGTCGGCTCGTCGTAGAGCGCGATGTAAAACGCGTCCATCGCAGCGAGCTGCCGACACTGTTCATAGACCGTGTGCAGTACCTGTTCCATGCTCAAACCCGCGGTGATCGCCAGGCCGATGCGGTTGAGCATCGCCATCTGTTCGGCGCGACGTCGCGTTTCGTCGAACAGGCGGGCATTTTGGATGGCCAGGGCGGCCTGATCGGCAAAGGCGCGCAAGCGCTCGCCGTCCGCCTGGTCGTAGAAGCCGGATCGGGTTGAGTCCACTTCCAGGAAACCGACCACTTCGTCATGGGAACAGATCGGCGCGCTGGCATGCGAGGCGATCCAGGCCGTCTCGGGCAGGACGATCCACGAGGGCGTGGCATGGGTGTCGGAGATGACGACTGCCTGGCGCATGGCCCGCATGGCTCGCATGTTGGGTGTGTCCTCGATGCGCCAGACCTGGTTGGCCAGCGTGGCGGCCTGCTCTTCATCGGCGCCCCGCCAGCGCACTGCGCGCGCAATATCGCCCTCAATCAGATAGACCACTGCCGCGTCGTAGTGGATGACCCGGCTCACCTGCTCCAGGATGCGGTCAAACAGTTCGTTCAGGTCGAGGGTGCTGTTGAGCGCAATCGTGGCTTCGCGCAGCGCCTCGGCGAAACGCCGTTGCTCCCGCTCGGCCTGCTCGGCGCGTATCCGGTCGGTTAGATCGGCAATGAAGCCCTCCAGTGCAACCATCCGTCCCTCCTGATCGCTGACGCCACGGCCCTGCTCCCACACCCACTTCTCGGTTCCGTCCGCGGCCACGATTCGATAGGTGAGTTGAAACGGTCGGCCCGCCTGCAAGGCCGCTTGAATCTGATCCCAGACCGCCTGGCGATCCTCCGGGTGGATGAGCGACGCGTAGGAAACCCGACGGTTCTGCTCCAGATCGGCCGGCGCATAGCCCGTCAATGCCAGGCAGCCCTGGCTGACGAACTCCATCGTCCAATCATAATCGTTCCGGCAACGATAGGCCATGCCCGGCAGATTGCTGAGCAAGGTGTGATAAACGCGCTGGCTTTCGCGCAACGACGCCTCGGCCTGGCGCTGGCTGGTCACATCGCGCAGGATGGCCAGCTGCCCCACTGTGGTACCGTCCGGCTCTCGCAGGTCTGAACAACGTATCTCCAGATAGCGGCTGCCATCGGCCGAGATCACGGTCTGATCCCCGGCTAGAGGCGTACGCGGCGGCGAGCCGGCAACGTCTTGCCAGCCCGCCAGTGCCTGGCCGATCTCCCGGCCTGCCAGGGCATCGCGACGGCAGCCCAACAGCCGTTCGGCCGCGGGATTGCTGTCCACGATATGCCCGGTTGCGTCCAGCACGAGCATGCCGTCGCTCATCGTCTCGACCAGGGCCGCGCGGGCCGTCGGCATCAGCTGCAACAGTTCCAGACGGAAAATGGCCCACAGGTAAACCAATCCGGCCAGGGCGAAAGAAGGCGGCGTCAGGTCCAGACCGGTGATCGGACTGAAGCCCAGCACGTAGACCGCACTGCCGGACAAGGGGATCAATGTGCCCACCAGCAAGGCCATCAGGCGCGGATGGCGGTAGTGCGGCATGCGTCGCAACGCATCCAGGAGGAAAATCATCCCGACCGCCATCAGACCGTAGCTGTAGAAGCTTTGTACCGCGGCCCACGGGCCATAACGGTAGACCGCTAGCGGGCCGATCGGGGTCTCGGCCAGCGAGATGCTGCTATAATACAGCCAATGCGTTTCGTTGGTGAAAACCATGCCCACAGTGATGGCAGGAATAATCCACAACAGCACCTGCTGCCAGGCAGACCAGGCGCGGTCGGGGCGAACCTGTCCCTTGATGAAGAGAAGCCAGCAAACCGGCGTCGCCACGATCGCGAGATAGCCCAACTTGTTCCAGGCCAGTTTTTCGGCAAGGCTGGACGTGAGGATCTGCGCGGCATCGGTCAGAGTCCAGGTGGCTATAGCAAGCATCAGGCCGATAAAAGGTGTGACGCCCGGCAGGCTGCGCCGCCGCCAGGCGAGGCCGCCGAGCCAGAGGGCCAGACCGACCGTCGAGAACATGATCAGGATCAACAGCAGACGACCCCAAGTCATCCACTCCCTCCTCAAACGCTGGTTGCTACATCCAATTATATCTTCAGATGCGATTGATGTCCAGGCAGCGGCTGCCTGGTAAGGGCTTGTAGAAACAGTTCGGTTGTTGGCCTGGTAGACACCAGGGCATTTTCAACACGGACTCCGATGGCGTATAATGGGCCGCGGGGAATTTGCGCCATGCCAACACATATCTGGTGGATCCGTCGCGATCTACGCCTGACCGACAATCAGGCACTGGCTGCGGCCCTGGCCGACGATGCGGTGGTGATCCCTCTCTTCGTCCTGGACGATCACCTGCTTGCCGCGCCGACCGTTGGTGCCAAACGCCTGGCCTTCCTCTGGCAGGGCCTGACCACCCTGGACGCCGACCTGCGCAGCCGTGGCAGCCGGCTGATCGTGCGCCGCGGCGACCCGGCCATCGAGATCGGCCGCCTACTCGCCGAGACCGCCGCAACCGCGGTCTATGCCGAGGAGGACTACTCGCCCTACGCCCGGCGTCGCGATGCGTCCGTGGCTGCGGCTGTCCCGTTGCATTTGGTGCCCGGCGTCACCGTCCGGCCGGCCGATGTGGTGCGCAAGGCGGATGGCGGCATCTACACGGTCTTCACGCCCTTCAGCCGGGCATGGAAGGCGTTGCCGCTGCCGCACCGCAGCGACCTGCTTCCGGCACCGGAACGGCTGGCGCCTCCGCCGGCCGCCCTCGTCAGCCTGCCGTTGTCTGATGCCATTGCTGCCTCTTCCCTCTTCCCGGCCGGCGAGGCAGAAGCGCAGCGCCGGCTGGCCGCGTTCGTGAAAGCCGGTGTTCCAGTGCCGGACGACAGGAATCGGCCTGCGCCGATAGCCCGCTATGCCGATGACCGCAACCGGCTGGACCTGGCCGGCACATCCGGGCTCTCCCCCTATCTGCGCTTCGGCATGATTTCCGCCCGCGAGTGCGTCGTAGCCGGCCTGGAGGCCATGGCATTGGGCGACGCGTCGGCCCGACGGGGCGCGGAGACATGGCTTAACGAGTTGATCTGGCGCGAGTTCTACGTCAGCATTCTGTACCACTTCCCGAACGTGCTGCGCGAGGCCTTCCGGCCCGAGCTGCGCGCCATCCCCTGGATCAACGACGAGACGCAATTCGCTGCCTGGTGCGCGGGCCGCACCGGCTACCCGATCGTGGACGCGGCCATGCGCCAGCTCGTGCAGACGGGCTGGATGCATAACCGGGCCCGCATGATCGTGGCCTCGTTCCTGGTCAAAGACCTATTGATTGACTGGCGTTGGGGCGAACGGTTTTTCATGCACCATCTGATTGACGGTGACCCGGCTGCCAACAACGGCGGCTGGCAATGGACCGCCGGAGTGGGCACCGATGCCGCGCCCTACTTCCGCGTCTTCAACCCCGTGCTCCAGGCCGCCAAATACGACCCGGAAGGCGCCTACGTGCGCCGCTGGGTGCCCGAGCTGGCCCGGCTGCCGGATGCCTTCATCCATGCGCCCTGGCTGGCACCTGCCGATGTGCAGCGCCGGGCCGGTTGCGTTATCGGCCGCGACTATCCGGCGCCGATCGTGGACCATGCTTCGACGCGCACTCGTGTGCTGCGCGCGTACAACCTCGCCGGATGAGCGGCCCGTCGCTGTGTTTTGCCGTTGGGGTCATTCTCAGGTATGATGAATTTTATCTGTTCCCAAGGAATGCGCACGCAGTGATCTCTTCTATCCGTCGCCGATTCTGGCATTTGTTTGCCGCGTGCATCGCCGTGGCCGCGCTGATCCTGGCCCTGCTGCCGCCGGAGAAGATCATCGGCCAGGTGATCAAGATCGTCTACCTGCACGGCGCGTTGAGCCGGGCCGGGATGATCGGCTTTTGGGCTGCCGCGCTCACCGGTGCTCTGTTCCTGATGCGACCTCGGGTGGCCCTGCTGCGGTGGAGCCAGGGGCTGCTGCTGAGTGGTTGGGCCTATTGGACAGCCCATTTTCTGGTGAGTATGCCGGCGACGCGGCTGACCTGGGGCCCGTGGATCGCCTGGGGCGAACCACGCGTCACGATGACGTTGCAAATCATGGCTGCCGGCCTGATCGTCATCGCCGTCAATCACCTGATCGGCCACGCACGTTTCACCGCGGTCGCCAACCTGTTGCTGGGGATAGCCGTCCTGTTCCTGGTGATTCAGACGGGCGTGCTCCGCCATCCCCTTGACCCGATCGGCACGTCCCCGTCCGCCATGTTGCGGCTGATCTATCTGTTGCTGTTGTTGCCGGTCATGGCTGCGATGTGGCTGACCGCATGGCGATTGACCGAAGCAGCCATCGTGCGCGACATTTCCGATCATCCCGAAAGAGGGCTCGCATGAAAATCGTGAACGTCTCTCAAATGCGCCAGATCGAGCAGGCGGCCGATGCGCGCGGCCATTCTTACGCTACCATGATGCAGCTGGCCGGCAATGCCACCGCGAACCTCTGTCACATCCTGATGACGTCAGGCCCCGAAGCCGAGGTATTGGTATTGGTGGGACCCGGCAACAACGGCGGCGATGGCGTGGTTGCCGCGCGCGCGTTGCTGGAACAAGGACATCCGGTGACCCTGTACATCTGGAAGCGCGATACCAAAGCCGACGAGAATTTCCGCCATCTCCGGCGCAAACGTCGCGGGGTCACGATCCTGTACGCCGACAATGACCCGGATTTCAGCAAGCTGCGGGCAGAACTGCGCAAAACCGATGTGGTCATCGACGCGCTGCTCGGCACCGGCGTCACGCGCCCCATCGAGGGGCAACTGGCCGAACTCCTGCGCGTAGCACAGGAGGAGCTGGCCGCGCGGCGCAATCCGCCCATCGAGGAGCCCGATAGCCTCGATTTGGGGTTGCCGCGCTTTCCGATCATGGAAGCCTACTCGCTCGGCGGGCAGGCCGAACCGTCGCCGGCGCCGGGGGCTTTCTCTGCAGAGGACGAAGATTTCAACGAGGATAAAGAGTGGACCGATGCCGCAGGTGGGAATGCCAGCACGGCCGCGGGCGCGGATGAGCGGGAAGAGGAGTGGGACACAGAGGAAGAGGAAGAATGGGACGACGAAGAGCAGGAGCCTTCGGTGCCATGGCCCCGGCCGGCCATCCTGGCGGTGGACTGCCCGAGCGGGCTGAACTGCGATACCGGTGCATTGGATCCGGCCACCGTCGCGGCCGACGTGACGATCACCTTCGGCTTCCCGAAATGGGGCCACCTTCAGCATCCCGGCGCGGCGGCCTGTGGCCTGCTCACCGTGGCCGGCATCGGCCTGCCGAGGGAGCTGAGCCAGGATATCCGGTCGGAGCTGGTCGAATGGCGGCAGGTCAGCGCCTGGCTGCCCAAACGGCCGGCGAATGCCCACAAAGGCACCTTCGGTCGGGCATTGATTGCCGCGGGGTCGTTGAATTACACGGGCGCCGCCTATCTGAGCAGCCTGGCTGCGCTGCGCGCCGGCACAGGCCTGGTGACATTGGCCATTCCTCGACAGCTCCAGTCGGTGCTTGCCGGCGTGCTGCCCGAGATCACCTGGCTGCCACTGGCCGGCGAGGCCGGCACGCACAGCGCGGCCGGCGCTGTCGAGCTGCTCGCCGCGGTGAGCCGGTATGATGCCCTGTTGGTCGGACCTGGCCTGACGACCAGCGATGAGGCGCGGGCCTTTGTGATGACCCTGTTCGGCCCGACCGGGCTGGCACGGGAGCCATGGCGCGGCCGCGTCGTGGTGGATGCAGATGCGTTGAACATCTTGGCCGGCGAGCCCGACTGGCCGACGCGGCTGCCGCCGCTCTCCCTCCTCACTCCCCATCCGGGCGAGATGGCGCGGCTGATCGGCACGACGGCTGAAGCCGTCAACGCGCATCGGATCGAGACCGCCCTGCAGTGCGCGGCTGCCTGGGGCCATATCGTGGTTCTGAAGGGCGCACATACCGTGATCGCCGCGCCGGACGGCCGGTTGGGGGTGTTGCCATTTGCGATGCCCATCTTCGCCACGGCAGGCAGTGGTGATGTGCTTGCCGGGGCCATCGTGGCCATGCTGGCCCAGGGCGTCTCTGCCTACGAGGCTGCCGTCTGCGGCGCCTACCTGCACGGCCAAGCCGGCCTGATCTCCAGCCGCGCGCTCGGCGGCGCCGGCGCGGTCGCGCGCGACTTCATCCAGCACTTTCCGGAGGCGCTGCGCAACCTGTACTTCGGCCGGTGACCCGCGATTCGCGTCCGGCGGATTGTATCGAAGTAAGTATTCGCCTTTACAATGTGACAGCCCCCACCCCTGACCCCGCCCCGCTTGCGGGGGTGGGGGAATCTCTTTTTGGGGGTTTTGGGGCCGCTGGACGGCCTCCAAATCCCCATTTGAACGGTTTTCCCTCTCCCGCGGGGCGGAAGAGGGAAAAGGGGGGTGAGGGCGTGGCCCGAAATGCGCAATCCGCGAGATAACGGTGAACACTTACGCATCGAACCCAAAGGTTGGGCGCGTGGCAAATAAAAAAAAGCCGGAAGCCCGGTCTGCACACCGGCTTCCGGCTTTCTGCAACGAGCAGGGCTGCACTCAGGCCGCCGCGGACTTGCTCAGCTTCGCCTGGGCTTCCTGGACCGCCTCCTGGGCCTTCCGCACATTCTCCTGAAGCACGATCCGGCCCCGATCTGTGAGCTGTTCGAGCTGCCCACCTAGCTCTGCCCCGCGCTCGCTGAGCTGTCGGCGCAGTTCTTCACCCGAACAGGGGGTGAGCAACAACGCCGTCAGGGCGCCGACAGCCGCACCAAGAATGATGCCTAGCAGAAACAGGATCGCCGATTTCATCGAAACACTCCTTTCTTTGAGATTAGTTGCGTCTATCCGAAGCCGGTCCGCCGAAGAGTGCTCGTAGCGCCGATTTCACGCCGTGCGCGAAACTGGACGCCTGAACAATCGGCTGTACCAGGTGATCCCCCATGAAGGTCGCAGTGCCACGCACGGCACCGACCGTTTCCTGCGTGGCCTGCAACATCGGCAGAATTTCTTCCCGCAGCATCTTGATGAGCCGAATCGTCTGAAACAGCAGGACCGCCAACAAGATCATCACCGCGATGGAAGAGACCGCCAGGATAATGATCGAGATGTCGCGGACTGTCTCTAATGCGGTCATACCCGTACCTCCAACGCCCTCAGTGTAGCACAAACCGATCGAAGACGCAATAAGCACGTGCGCCGATTCGCGATAAAAATTGCCACTGCTCTGGTGAGCGTTCAGCGCGCGGCCAGTGCGCGGCCGACGATCAAGACCATCAACGCGCCGACGAGGCCGGGAATCACCTGAACCTGGCCGATCAACGTGATTTCAGCCCCAAAGCGCGCGACGAGCACCTGGCCAAGCGCAAAACCGACCACGCCGGCCACCAGGTCGCGCCAGAAGCGGCGCCAGCCGCCACGTCGCCACAGGTAGAACAACACGCCGCAGGTCAGCCCCAGGGCCACGCTCAGCCACAGCGCAGGCAGAAGCACCAGGTTCAAGGCTGCTTCGTACAGGTCAGCCATGATGGCCTTCGCTCCCGTCGCCGACCTGCACGATCACGCCGCTGCCGAGGCAACGTTCGCCCTGGTAGAATACGGCGGCCTGGCCCGGGGTGATATCGCGTAACGGTGCCTCGAATCTGACTTCGACCGCGCCGTCGGCGGTGCAGGTCACCAGGGCCGGCGCCGGCGCCGCGCGATAGCGGATCTGGACCTCGGCCTGAAACGCGGGGGCCGGTGGCTCGCCGGCCACCCACGATGCCGGGCCGGTGCGCAGCCAGGTGTGGCCCAACGCCTCGGCCGGGCCCACGATCAGCGCGTTGCGCGCCTGATCGAACGCCAGCACATAGAGCGGTCGGGCCGCGGCGATGCCCAATCCGCTGCGCTGGCCGATGGTATAGAACGGCAGGCCCCGGTGTTCGCCGAGCTGCCGGCCGGCCTGATCCAGGATCGGGCCGGGCCGAATCGCCTCCCCCGCATGATCGGCCAGAAACCGACGATAGTCGCCGTCGGCGATAAAGCAGAGATCCTGGCTCTCGCGGCGCGCGGCCGTGGGCAGGCCGCGCGCCGCGGCCAGAGCGCGCACCTCCGCTTTGGTGTATTCGCCCACCGGGAACAGCGCCTGCGCCAGATCGGCCTGGCCGAGCACGCTCAGCACATACGACTGATCTTTGCCCCGATCGCGGCCACGCCAGAGCTGGAAACGGCCCTGCGCATCCCGGCGCACGCGCGCGTAATGGCCCGTGGCCAGATAGCGCGCCCCTAACGTCCGGGCGTAATCGAGCAGATAGCCGAAACGGATGCGGCGATTGCACGCCAGGCATGGATTGGGCGTGCGACCGGCCAGATATTCCGCGATGAAAAAGTCCACAACGTGTGCCTTGAACGGCTTTTCGACGTTGATGACATAGAACGGGATGCCCAGCCGTTCGGCCACACTCCGCGCGTCGTAGACCGCCTCCAGGGAGCAGCATTTATTGGTCGGCATCGCGTCCGGCACGTCGAGTCCGGTGGGGTTGCTCTCTGCCCACAGGCGCATCATCACGCCGATCACATCGTAGCCCTGTTCGACGAGGAGCGCTGCAGCGACGGAGCTATCCACCCCGCCGCTCATGGCAACGACGACCCGTTCGCGCATGGTCGCGCCCCCCTCTACGCCTGACCGCGCAGCCTGGCGACGATCTCGGCCAGCCTGGCGACGACAAAATCCACGTCGGCCTCGGTGTTGGCACGGCCCAGCGTCAGGCGCAGCGCGCCCATCGCCTCCTGCGGCTGGTAGCCCATGGCCGTGAGCACGTGGCTGGGAGTCGGCGCGCCGGTGGCGCAGGCCGACCCGGACGAAGCGGCAATGCCCGCCAGGTCGAGCGCGATCAGCAAGGCTTCCGCCTCCACGCCGGCCACCAGCAGGCTGACGTGGCCGGGCAGCCGTTGCGTCGGGTGGCCGGTCAGAGTGATGCCGGGGATGCGCCCGGTGAGACCGGCAATCAGGCGCTGGCGCAGCCCGGCCAGGCGCTGCGTCTCGGCTTCTCGTTCGGCCTGCGCCAGTTCGAGTGCGCGCGCCATGCCCACGATGTAAGGCACGTTTTCGGTGCCGGAGCGCCGACCGCGTTCCTGTCCGCCGCCGGTCTGCACCGGCAGCAGGCGCACCCCGCGGCGGACGTAGAGCAGGCCCACGCCTTTGGGCCCGTAGAATTTGTGCGCGGAGAGGGCCAGCAGGTCTACGCCGAGCGCCTCGACATCGAGCGGCAGATAGCCCCCAGCCTGTACGGCGTCGGTGTGCAGCAGTACCCCCCGCGCGCGCGTCAGCGCGGCGATTTCGGCGATGGGTTGGATCGTGCCGACCTCGTTGTTGGCCAGCATGACGCTGACCAGCGCAGTATCGGGCCGAATCGCCGCGGCGACCGCGGCCGGCTCGACCAGGCCGGCGCGATCCACCGGCACCAGGGTGACTTCGCAATCGAAATGCTCGACCAGGTCGGTGACGGTGTGGAGGACGGCGTGATGTTCGATGGGTGTGGTGACGATGTGGCGTTTGCCGCGGCTGGCCGCAGCCAGCATCACCCCGCGCAACGCCAGGTTGTCGCTTTCCGTGCCGCAACTGGTGAAGATGACCTCCGCGGGCTGGCAGTTCAGGAGGTGCGCGATCCGGCGTCGGGCATCTTCCAACGCGGCCGCGGCCCGGCGGCCCAACCCGTAGATGCTCGACGGGTTGCCGTAAAGGGTGGTCCAAAACGGCGCCATGGCCTCGACCACGCGCTCGTCTACCGGAGTGGTTGCTGAATGGTCCAGATAGATCATCTGTTCCTCCCAAACCTGAACTGTGGTCGCTATTCTACCGCTTGTCGTCATCCTGGGCAAACTGTTTCTGCGCGACATGACCTGCGTCATTGATCCGACGCTGCTCCTGGGAGATACTCAAGGAAGATCGGCGCACTGGGCGCAGATGCTGGAGGAACGAAGCGATCTGGTCCTGGCACCGCTGGTGCGCTTTTCGCCACATGATGGAGATCTGGCTCACAGCGTTTGTGATTTGGCTCTGGCACGGGTCGGCGATATGCTTGCGACGACCCGTTTATTTTGCCGACCGTAACTATTCATTCAGGAAGCAATGCTATGCTTGAGATGTTTACCGATCCGAAAGGCGTCGCGGTGGTCGGCGCCTCGACCAGCCCGGACAAACTGGGCTATCAGGTGCTCCGCAACGTCATTCAGTACGGCTATCAGGGCGCCATTTACCCGATCAATCCGACCGCGGCGGAGATCCTCGGCCTGAAGGCTTATCCGACCGTGCTGGAGTGTCCCGACCCGGTGGATCTCGCCGTGGTGTTGGTGCCGAACAAAGTCGTGCCGACCGTGATGGAACAATGCGGGCAGCGCGGCCTCAAAGGCGCGGTGGTGATCACCGCGGGTTTTCGTGAGGTGGGACCACAAGGACGGGCACTCGAACAACAGGTGCTGGAGATCTGTCGGCGCTACGGCATGCGGATGATCGGGCCGAATGTGCTGGGCATCATTGACACGGTCTGCAAGCTCAATGCCTCCTTTGCGGCGGGCATGCCCGACCGGGGCCGCATCGCGTTCATGTCGCAGTCAGGTGCGTTGTGCACGTCTATCCTCGACATGGCGATGGGCCAGGGTATCGGCTTCTCGCGCTTCTACAGCATCGGCAACAAAGCAGACATCAACGAGCTCGACCTGATCAAGGCGTGGGCCGAAGACTCAGAAACGCGTGCCATCATGGCTTATCTGGAGGGGATCACGAACGGCCCGGAGTTCATCCGCAGCGCCAGTCAGGTGACCCGGCATAAGCCGATCATCGCCATCAAATCGGGCACCACCAATGCCGGTTCGAAGGCCGTCTCGTCGCACACCGGTACCCTGGCCGGGTCCGAGGCCGCCTACGACGCCGCGTTCAAGCAGAGCGGCATCATTCGCGCCGGCTCGGTCCAGGATCTTTTCGACTTCGCCCGCGCGTTTGCCCGGCAGCCGCTGCTGCGCGGGGACGCGGTGGCGATCATCACCAATGCTGGCGGGCCGGGCATCATGGCGTCGGATGCGGTCGAACATGCCGGCCTGCGCCTGGCGAGCCTCTCGGCCGAGACCAAGCAATTCTTGCAGGCAAAGCTGCCGCCGGCGGCCAGCGTTGCCAATCCTGTGGATGTACTCGGCGATGCGCTGGCCGACCGCTATGCTCTCGCCATCGAAAAGGTGCTGGCCGATCCCAATGTGGACGCGCTGATGGTGGTGCTGACGCCTCAGACGATGACCCAGATTCCGGAGACGGCCGAGGCGTTGGGCCGGCTGTCGAAGGCGCACGACAAGCCGGTCTTCGGCGCTTTCATGGGAGACGCGGCCATTCGCCAGGGCGTGGAAGTGCTGCGCACCTACGATGTGCCCAATTATCCGGTGCCCGAGCGGGCCGTGGCGGCCATCGCTGCCATGTGGCGCTATCGCACCTGGCTGAACACGCCGCCGCTCGCGGTGGAGGCATTGCCGGTTGACCGCGAGCGCGTGGCGCAACTCTTTGCTCGTGTGCGCAGCGAGGGCCGTGTGACGATCGGCGATGCCGAGGCGCGCGAGGTGCTGGAGGCCTATGGCGTGCCGCTGCCCAAGGCGGGCCTGGCGACGACCGCCGACGAAGCCGTGCAGTTGGCCGAGTCCATCGGTTACCCGGTCGTGATGAAAATCGCCTCTCCCGACATCCTGCACAAGTCGGACATCGGGGGTATCAAGCTGAACATCATGTCGGCCAGCGAAGTACGCGATGCCTTTGATCTGCTGATCTACCGTGGCCGGCGTTACATGCCCGATGCCAACATCTGGGGCTGCCAGGTGCAGCAAATGGTGAAGGGCGGTCGCGAGGTGATCATCGGCGTCAACCGTGATCCGCAGTTCGGCCCGTTGCTCATGTTCGGCCTGGGCGGCATCTACGTGGAGGCGCTCAAAGACGTGACGTTCCGCGTGGCACCGATTGATCGCCGCGAGGCCACCGAGATGTTGAGCGAAATCCGGGCCTATAAGCTGCTGCGTGGCGTGCGCGGGGAGAAGCCGGCCGACCAGCCGGCGATTGTGGATACGCTATTGCGCATCTCACAACTGGTGACCGATTTTCCGGAGATCGTCGAGCTGGACATCAACCCCTTGATGGTCTTCGAGCAGGGCCGGGGCGTCATGGGGATTGACATGCGGCTGGCCTTGAAGTAAGCTTACATGGCGCAATTATCTCGAGGAGCGATCTGATGAAAGCCTTATACATTACGTCGGGTGAAACCTTCTCTGGCAAGTCTGCCCTGTGCGTCGGGCTAGGCCTCCGTTTCCGCAAGGATGGGTTGAAGATCGGTTACATGAAGCCGGTCGTGGTCAACTGCGAGGTGCGCGAAGGGATGCCGTTCGACGAAGATGTCGTCTTCGCCAGACGCATTTTTGAGATGTCCGAGCCGTTTGACGTGCTCTGCCCGGTCGCCCTGACTCCGGCCAAACTCGACCAGCAATTGCGCGGCCCGGAGATCAACTACGAACCCAGGCTGCGTGAGGCGTTTGCCAGGCTGTCTGAGAACCGTGATCTGATGGTGTTGGAAGGTGGCCGCAGCCTGCGCGAGGGGTATGTGGCCGGCCTGCCGCCCAAGGCGGTCGTAGACATGACGGACGCCAAAGTCCTCATGGTCGTCAAATACGACGAAAGCCTGATGGTGGATCGCATCATGACCGGCCAGAACTACTTCAGAGAGGCGTTGGTCGGTGCGGTGATCAACGAGGTGCCGCGGCCCGAGCTCGAACGCGTGCAAGAGGCCGTCGTCCCGTTCCTCACGCGTCACGGCATCAAAGTGCTGGGCGTGCTGCGCAAAGAGCCGATGCTGGCTGCCCCCACCGTGCGCGAGCTGGCCGATGGCCTGAACGCAGAGCTCCTATGCGGCCTCGAGTGCTTCGACGAGCTGGTGGAGACCTTCCTGGTGGGCGCCATGAGCGCCGATAGCGCGCTGAGTTATTTCCGACGCAAACCGAACAAGGCTGTCATCACCGGTGGCGACCGCACGGACATCCAGCTGGCTGCACTCGAAACCTCGACGCGCTGCCTGATCTTGACGGGCAATCTGTATCCCGCGCCGCACGTCATCAACCGCGCCGAAGAGCTGTGCGTGCCTGTCCTCCTGACGCGGCTGGATACCCTGAGCACCATCCAGATCATCGAGGGCTACTTCGACCGCAGCCGTTTTCAGCAGCCGCAGAAGATCGAACGCTTTTCGGCGTTGTTGGATGAGTATTTCGATTTTGCGGCGCTGTACAGCATTCTCGGCCTGAAGTGAGCAACGCCGCCGGCCGTTCAAACGCCCGGCTCAGGCAGGTGAAAGTCGGTCGAGACCGACTGCCCTAACACGAAAATCGTCGCCAGACGTGCCAGACACCTGAGAGGTGCCTGGCACGTAAGCGCAGGCTCGTTGCCATGGCACGTTGTGCGCCGGTCAGCGCATGGGCAACTGAAAACGTTGTGCTTTTGGCGATCCTGTGCTATCATGGGCGCGAGTGAGGCTTTGTTGGTGGCCGTGGCCAGCCGCAAGGCTTGCATCGGGGCATGAGACCGACAGGGACGGCAGGATATGGCGCTGCAACTGGTTCTTTTGAAGTTTCCGACAACCTGTCTGTGGTCGGCGTAAGCACTCACCAGAGACACGGGGAGCTGATCTCCGTGTCTCTGTTGTTTGGGAGAAAGATGTGACGGCCTATATCTTTGTCACCGGTGGTGTGATCAGCGGCCTGGGCAAAGGCGTTACGGCGGCTTCCGTGGGCCGGCTGCTTAAAAGCCGGGGGGTGCGCGTTTCCATCCAGAAACTCGATCCCTATCTGAACGTGGATCCGGGGACGATGTCGCCCTATCAGCACGGCGAGGTTTTTGTCACCGACGACGGCGCGGAGACCGATCTGGATCTGGGCCATTACGAGCGATTCATTGATGAAAGCCTGGGCCGCTTCAACAACATCACCATGGGCCAGATCAACAGCATCGTGCTGAACCGCGAGCGTCGCGGAGATTTCTTGGGCGGCACGATCCAGGTGATCCCCCACCTCACCAACGAGACGAAGCGCGGCATCGTGGAAGTCGCCCGGCGTAGCAACGCAGACGTGGTGATCGTTGAAGTCGGTGGCACCGTAGGCGACTATGAAGGTGAGACGTTCCTGGAAGCCATCCGGCAGATGCGCAAAGACGTGGGCCGGAACAACACGTTCTACATTCACGTCACTCTGTTGCCCTATATTTCCGGCTCCAACGAGCTGAAGACCAAACCGACCCAGCATAGCGTGCGCGAGTTGCGCCGTGCCGGCATTCAGCCCGATATGATCGTCTGCCGCTCCGATCATCCGATGAGCGAGAGCATGCGCGACAAGATCGCCCTCTTCACCGATGTAGAGCCGCGTGCCGTGGTGCCCGCGTATACCGTGTCGAGCATCTACGAGGTGCCGTTGATGCTGGAGGCAGCCGGTGTGGGCGACTACATTGCCGAACGGCTGAACCTGCCGGTCACGGCACCGGACCTGACGGAATGGCGGGCGCTCGTCGCGCAGATCCACAAAGCCAAGCCTGCGCTGCGAGTGGCCCTGGTCGGCAAATACGTGGAACTGAAAGATGCCTACATGAGCGTGCGCGAGGCATTGTCCCACGCTGCGTGGAGCCTGGACCACGACGTCGAGATTGACTGGATCGGCGCGGAATCGCTCGAAAAGCCAGGGGGCCTGGCGCGCCTGGCCACGGCTCAGGGCATCCTGGTGCCGGGCGGCTTCGGCGAGCGGGGGATCGAAGGGAAGATTGCAGCGGCCCGCTATGCGCGGGAAAACGGCGTGCCCTACTTCGGACTGTGCCTGGGCATGCAGGTCATGTGCATCGAGTTTGCCCGCCACGTGCTCGGCCTGTCCGATGCCAATAGCACCGAATTCAATCCCAAGACACCGCATCCGGTCATCAGCTTGATGCCCGATCAGGAGGGGATCGAGGCGATGGGTGGCACCATGCGGCTGGGGCTGTGGCCATGCACCCTCCAGCCCGACACGCACGCAGGTCGTGCCTATGCGCCTCAAGGGCTGGTGCAGGAACGGCATCGCCACCGGTGGGAATTCAACAACCGGTATCGCGCTGCGGCCAGCGAGGCCGGCATGGTTTTCAGCGGCGTCTCGCCGGATGGCCGGCTGGTGGAAATCGCCGAGCTGTCCACTGCTTTGCATCCGTGGATGCTGGGCACGCAGTTTCATCCGGAATTTCGCTCGCGGCCGAATCGGCCCCATCCGCTCTTCCGGGCTTTCCTAGAGGCGGCCTTGGCGTATGGCAGGCGCCAATAGCACCAGACCGGATGGAGAGTCGGGGAAAATGGCGCGGGCGATGTCATGAGGTGTGGTGCATCCCGTGACGATCACGATTCAATAGGGCCGGAGCAAATGTCTCCGGCAGACGACAGGAGGGGGTAAGCCATGTCAGGACATTCGAAATGGGCGACGATCAAGCGTCAGAAGAGCGCGAACGACGCCAGGCGTGGTCAGCTCTTCACCAAGCTGGCGCGCGAAATCGCTTTGGCGGCGCGTGAGGGCGCCGATCCGAACTTCAACTTCAAGTTGCGCCTGGTGGTGGACAAGGCCCGGGCAGCCAATATGCCCAAAGAAAACATCGAGCGAGCGATCAAGCGCGGGGCAGGGATCGGCGGCGACGGAGCAGCCCTGGAAGAAGTGACGTACGAGGGATATGGCCCGCATGGCGTGGCGCTCTTGATGCAGGTAGTGACCGACAACCGCAATCGCACTGTCTCCGACATTCGGCGGACGCTCACGCGTGGGGGTGGCAGCCTGGGCGAGTCGGGGAGCGTGGGCTGGCTGTTCGACGCCAAAGGCTACATCACCATTCCGGCTGCCGGTATCAATCAGGACAAAGTGTTCGAGCTGGCGCTGGAGGCCGGCGCCGAGGATGTGCAATTCGGCGAGGACCTGGTCGAGATCTACACGCAGCCGACCGACCTGCAGACCGTGCGTCAGGCATTCCAGGACGCTCACTACCCCATCGAGACCGCCGAAGTCACAATGGTGCCGAAGACGGTCATCTCGCTGGCACCGGCCGAGACGCTCCAGGTGATGAACCTGATCGAGACTCTGGAAGATATGGACGACGTCTCGAAGGTGTATTCGAACCTGGACATCTCCGACGAAGCCCTGGCGCAGATCAGCTAGGTGGTTGAAAGGCAGGGCGTGTTGATCGTCCTGGGCATTGATCCCGGCACCGCGACGACCGGCTATGGCATCGTCGCCGAGGACGCGACGGGCCAGGCCAGCCTGTTGCGCTACGGTGCCATCCAGACGCCGGCCGACCTGCCGATGGCGCAGCGCCTGTTGATGATCCATCAGCAGATCAGCGCGCTGATCCACGAGACGCGGCCGGATGCCCTGGCGGTCGAGGAGCTGTTTTTCAAGCGCAATATCACCACGGCGCTCACCGTGGGCCAGGCACGCGGGGTCGTATTGCTGGCTGCGGCCCAGGCCGGTTTGCCCATCTTCGAATACAAGCCGGCCGAGGTGAAGCAGGCGCTGGTGGGATATGGGAGCGCCGACAAAACACAGATCCAGGAAATGGTCCGTCTCATGCTCGGATTGGCCGAGATCCCCCGGCCCGACGACGCCGCCGATGCCGTGGCCGTGGCGATCTGTCATCTGCACAGCCAGCGCCTGCATCGCTTGATCGAGGACACCGCATGATCGCATCGGTTGAGGGGCGGATACGGGCCGTGGGCAAAGACGCGCTGGTGGTGGACGTCGGCGGGGTCGGGTTGCGCGTGGCCTGCCCGCAGCCGGTGCTCGTTGCCGCGCGCATCGGCGAGCCGATCTTCCTGCACACACACCTGGTGGTGCGCGAAGATGAGCTGAGCCTCATCGGCTTCGCCAGCGAAGAGGAGCTGACCCTCTTCGAGCAGTTCATCGGCGTGTCGGGCGTGGGGCCGCGGCTGGGGCTGGCGCTTCTATCGGCCATGACGCCTGATGCGTTGCGGCTGGCGATCAGCCAGGAACAGCCCGATCTGCTGGCGCGCGTCCCGGGCATCGGCAAGAAGACCGCGCAGAAGATCGTGCTGGAGCTGAAGGATAAGATCGGCCCGACCGCGGCCGTAGAGGGCCTGGCCGCGCTGACCGAGGCCGATGCGGCGGTGATTGACGCGCTCGTCGCGTTGGGTTACAGCATTGTGGAGGCACAGCGCGCCGTCCAGGCCCTCCCCCGTGATCTGACCGATGTAGAGGAACGGCTGCGTCGTGCCCTGGCCTCGTTCAGCCGATCATGAGCCCCATCACCATCACCAGCACGAGCAATCCGCGCATCGTGGCAGCGCGTAAGCTGCGCCAGCGCAAATATCGCCAGGCCGCCGGCCGGTTTCTGGTGGAGGGACTGCAGCTGCTCCACATGGCGCTCGACCGCGGCGTACAAGCCGATGAGGTGTTCTACTGCGAGGAGATGTTCGTCGGCGCAGAGGCGGCGGCTCTGTGCGAGCGTTTTCGGCTCGCCGGCGCGACGTTGCTGCCCGTGACGCGGCGGGTGATGGAGGCCCTCTCGGAACGAGAGGAACCGCAAGGCCTTGTCGCCGTCTTTCCTCTCCCTACGCCGACCCTCGCTAGCCTCACGTTGACCGGCCGGGAATTGGTGGTGGTGCTGGACCGGTTGCAGGATCCGGGCAATCTCGGCACCCTCATCCGCACAGCCGACGCCGTCGGGGCCGCGGCCGTCATCCTCATCGAACCGTGCGTGGATCCGTATGACCCCAAGACGGTACGCGGCAGCATGGGCTCTATCTTCAACCTGCCGATCATCGCCGTCAAAGATGTCGCCGGCCTGTGCATGTGGCTCCAACAGGCCTGCATGCGGTTGGTCGGCGCTGATCCGCATCTGGGCGCACTGTGGGGCGAGGGATTGTGGTCGGCCGGGGTGGCGCTGATCTTGGGCAACGAGGCGCGTGGCCTGTCGGACGATGTGGCCGCGCACGTTCAGGCCTGGGCCCGGCTGCCGATCGTGGGTCGGGCCGAGTCGCTGAATGTGGCGGTCGCCGGCGGCGTGCTGATGTATGCCTGGTTGCGGGCAAATCAGGGGCATGCGGAGAACGCCGCAGCCGCCTGAGCATCGAGATGGCTGGTCGTATTCGCGCGTGCCGGCGTGCTCCGGTCTCCTTTACAATGTGACAGCCCCCACCCCTGACCCCGTCCCCGCTTGCGGGGGCGGGGGAATCTCTTTTTGGGGGTTTTGGGGCCGCACAGCGGCCCCAAAACCTCTTTTGAACGGTGTCCCCCTCTCCCGCGGGGCGGGAGAGGGGGAAAGGGGGTGAGGGCGTTGCCCGAA
>FWPU01002855.1_pt1 | contig 45849 bp, 47 predicted proteins | sample 2228361 | NCBI WGS metagenome assembly FWPU01 (sample SAMEA103939777, study PRJEB20133) | metagenome
CCGCTGGGGGAAGGCTAGAGCCTGCCCCGAGCCTGCCGAGGGGAAGGGGGCTAGACCATGCATCAAATCACGAGTGACAGACCCCCTGGCCACACACACCGACGTGGGAGGGTAAGGGAAGCTCAATGCGAGTCGAGGGGTCCATGACATCGCGGCCACCGCACCAGCGTGCCCCAGGCGCAGTCATCCGCCACCGCGTTCTTGGCTCCCGTTTCCTGGGCTGAGTTACAGGCGACTCTGAGTATCACTCCTCCACCACCAGATGGAAAGCCACAGGGCACACAACAAGGAAAATGGCGTCGAAGACCGCCAGCAGCGTGACCCACCGGCCCAGGTCGTCCAGAGCACTTCCCCTGATTATCACGCCCGAGGCTTCCACCGCGGCGATGATGACCGGCAGCACCACGGGAAAGAACAGGAGCGGCAGCATCACTTCCCTGGCGCGGGTGTTGACCGCCATGGCCGAAAACACGGTGCCGACAGTGGCCACGCCCAGGGTAGCCAGTAACGCTACCGGCACCAGGCCAGGCAGGGCCAGCGGCAGGTTGAACAGCACGGCGAAGACCGGGAACACCAGCGCCTCAACCAGGAGCATGAAAAGGAAGTTGGCCAGCATCTTGCCGAAGAACAGAGTGTCCCTACTGACCGGCGCTAGCATCAGCCCATGCAGGTTCCCACGGTCTTTCTCCAGCCCGAAGGAGCGGTTGAGTCCCAGCACACCGCCGAAGGTGAAGGCGACCCACAGCACGCCGGGGGCCACCACCGCCACCATCTGGGGCGTCGGCTCTATGGCGAAGCTAAAGATGAGGATGACCAGCAGGGCGAAGACCAGCACGGAGACGATGATATCCTTGGTCCTGGCCTCTAGCAGGATATCCTTCCACACGAGGGCCGCCAGCGGGCCCCAGAAGCTCCTCATGCGCTGGCCCCGGTGTAGCGACGGTAGGTCTCGCGGATGGCGGCAGGGCCTACCCCGGCCAGCGTCTCCTGGTGGGCTATCCTGCCCCTGGCCAGGATGGCAACGCGGTCGCCCAGGGCCAGCCCACGCTCCAGGTTGTGGGTGGTCAGCAGGACGGCACGGCGCGGGACCGTCCGGTCGGCGATGACGGCCTCCAGCATGGCCAGGGCCTCCTGGTCCAGGCCGCTTTCAGGCTCGTCCATCAGCAGCACCAGGGGATCGTGGAGCAGCGCCCGGGCTATGCTGAAGCGCTTTTTCATCCCATGGGACAGCGTGCCCACGCGCTGGTGCAGCCTGGCCGACATCCCCATGCGCTCGGCCGCCGAGGCAATGCGCTCGTCCGCCCGGTCCAGGCCGGACATGCGACAGTGGAACTTCAGGTTCTCGTAGGCGGTGAGGTCGTCGTAGAGGAGGGGGTCGTGAGTGACCACGCCGATGAGCCGGCGCACGCGCTCGCCCCAGCGCCGGACGTCTAGCCCGCCGACGCGCACCACGCCGGCATCGGGCCGTGTCAGGGTAGCCAGCACCTTGATAAGAGTGGTCTTCCCAGAGCCGTTGGGGCCTAGCACCGCCAGCACCTGGCCCCAGGGCAACTCCAGGTCCAGGTCACGGAGCACCTGTGTGCGCCCGAAGGCCTTGCTCAGCCCTTTGACATCTATGGCCAGCCCCTCAGGGTAGGCCCTGTCCTGCGCTGCTGCCACTATCCGTTTCCCTTTTCACAGTCCACACTTACATGTAGTATAAATGAGTGAGGCGGAGAATCCGAGCCTCGGCGCGGAGGTGAAAAGATGCCCACTATCCAGGACCTGCAGCAGAAGTACGAGGGCCTCTCCCAGCGCTTCGATGCCGCGCCGGCGGAGGGCGTAGACGCCGGCTGCCTCCTGTGCTTCGACTACGAGTACGCGGGCCAGGAGGCGGAGGTCGCCATAGATACCGACGAGTTTACCGCCGTCTGCCCCTGGACCGGCCTGCCGGACTACGGCACTCTGACCATAAGGTACGTGCCCGACAGGCTGTGCATCGAACTCAAGTCCCTCAAGTACTATCTGCTCTCCTACCGCAACGTGGGCATCGTGCAGGAGCACGCGGCCAACCGTATCCTGAATGACCTGGTGGCAGCCTGCAAGCCCCTGCGTATGACCGTGGCGCTGGACTACAAGGTGCGCGGCGGGCTGCACACCTGCGTTACCGTCAGCTATGCGAAGGCGCAGGAAGAATGACCAGCTTTGGCGTGACCCTCCTCTCCGGCGGGCTGGACTCCACCACCGTGACGGCCTACGCCCGGGAGCGGGTGGACCGCCTGACGGCCCTGACCTTCCACTACGGCCAGACCCATAGCAAAGAGGTGGAGTGCGCCCGGCGTATCGCCCAGCTCATGGGCATTGAGCACAAGCTGCTGGACATCTCCTTCCTCAGCGGCGTGGCCTGGTACTCGGCCCTCACCCACCCGGAGCTTTTCCCCATTCCCACGGGCCGGGGGGCGCAAGAGATTGGCTTTGGCATCCCCATAACCTACGTGCCCCTGCGCAACACCATCTTCCTGTCCCTGGCCACGGCCTTCCTGGAGAGCCAGGTACTCCACGCCCTGGAGCTGGAGGGCATGAAGCCCGAGGACGTCAGCGCCCACGTGTACCTGGCGCCCAACGCCATTGACTACAGTGGCTACCCGGACTGCCGCCCCGAGTACTACGAGAAGGTGCGCCAGGCCCTGGAGTACGGCAGCAAGCTGTGGACGCAGTACCACGTCCCCATCCACATCGAGACGCCTATCATCCATCTGTCCAAGGCGGAGATAGCCGAGCTGGGGGTAAGGCTCAAGGCGCCCCTGGAGCACACCTGGAGCTGCTACCAGGGCGGCGAGCTGCCCTGCGGCCAGTGCGATAGCTGCATCCTCAGGGCCAGGGGCTTCCAGGAGGCTGGACTCCAAGACCCGCTGCTGGTCCGGCTGGGGAGGGCTTGACGTGCTCAAGGTCAGCCGCAAGCCCTCGGGCGAGCCGGAGGTATTCTACTCCCTGCAGGGGGAAGGGGCCACCATCGGCACCCCCACGGTCTTCCTGCGGCTGGCCCTGTGCAATCTGACCTGCACCTGGTGCGACACCAGGTACACCTGGGACTGGAAGCACTACGACTTCAAGCGGGAGGTGCTGGCGCTGCCGGCGGAGGAGTTGGAGAGGCGCATCGTGGAGTTTGGCTGCCCCCATCTGGTCATCACCGGTGGCGAGCCGCTGATGCAGCAGCAGAAGCTGGCGCCCCTGGCGCTATCCCTCCGGCAACGCGGCTTCTACATCGAGGTGGAGACCAACGGGACGCTGGCGCCCAGCGCCGCCATGGTGGCCGCCGTGTCCCAGTGGAACGTCTCCCCCAAGCTGGCCAACTCGGGCAACAGCCCCCAGCGCCGGGAGGTCCCGCAGGCGCTGGCCGCCTTCAGGGACCTGAGCAACTCCTACTTCAAGTTCGTGCTGGTGGAGCCGGCCGACCTGGAGGAGGTCTGCCGCCTGGTGGAGAGGTACGCTCTGCCGCCGCAGCGCACTATCCTCATGCCCGAAGGCACAACCCCGGAGGCCATCACCGCCAGGGGGAAGTGGGTGGCCCAGGCCTGCGCCCAGCGGGGCTTCCGCTTCTCCACGCGCCTGCATATCCTCCTGTGGGGCGACGAGCGCGGCCGGTAGCGGCAGGCCTAGGCCGGCGGCCCCACCAGCATCCAGTCAGCATAACTTCGATGACATGGTTGCCTCGGCCTCAAGTCTCCAGGGCCATTTCTGGGCCATACTCTAGCCTACTCTATCGCCTGTGAGGTACACTATGCCCTATCAAAGGGGGTGGGGAGAGTGCAATTGACGCGGGTCGAGTCCAGCATGGTCTACGCCATTGGGTACGAGGCCGAGACTCAGACGCTGGACGTCGTCTTCCTCAGCGGCGGGATATACCGCTACCATAACGTGCCGGAGGGCGTATACCAGGGCCTTCTGGCCGCCGAGTCCAAGGGCCGGTTTATGTGGGCCAAGGTGATAGATGTTTACCCCTACGAGCGCATTCGGCGGCGGCGCCCTGTGGCCCGGCGGTCAGACGGGACGGCTACGGGGCCCGCATCTTCGAAGCAAGCAAACAGTCTGGAGAAAGGAGAGTCCCGATGAAATTCGCCAGGTACGAAGTAAATGGACAGGTGGCCTACGGCCTGGTGGAGGGCGACGCCATCAAGGAGATCAGCGCGCCGCCTTACGAGGCCTACAAGACCACTGGCCGCACCGTTCGGCTCTCACAGGTCAAACTCCTCTCGCCTGTGATGCCCAGGAAGGTCGTGGCCATCGGGCTGAACTACAAGAGCCACCTGGGCGACCGCCAGCCCCCCAAGGTCCCAGAGCCGTTCCTGAAGGCGTCCACGTCGGTCATCGGCCCCAATGACGCCATCATCATCCCGCGAGAGGCCATCCAGGAAGGCGTCCGCGTCCAGCCCGAGGCAGAGATGACAGTAGTCATCGGCAAGCGCTGCAAGCGGGCCACCAGAGAGAACGCGCTGAGCTATGTGCTGGGCTACACCTGCGGCAACGACGTCAGCGCCCGCAACTGGCAGCGCAACGACCTGCAGTGGTGGCGCGCCAAGTCCAGCGACACCTTCACCCCGCTGGGGCCCTTCATCGTCACCGACCTGGACCCTGGCAAGCTCCATCTCATTGGCCGCATCAATGGCAAGGTAGTCCAGGAGCAGGTGACCTCTGACCTGCTCTACGGCGTGCCGGAAATCATCGAGTTCGTCAGCCGGGTCATGACCCTGGAGCCAGGCGACGTCATCATGACAGGCACGCCCGGCCAGCCCGGCGACATCAAGGACGGCGACACCGTCGAGGTGGAGATCGAGGGCGTGGGTGTCCTCAAGAACCCCGTCAAGGCCGAGCGGGCAGACTAGGCAGGGGCCGCAAGACCACACCCCCATAGCCCCCTCGCCACGCGTGGCGAGGGGGCTATAGATTGACCACCGTTGTGCCCTTAAAGACCGGGGATGAGGTCCCACTACGCCTTGCAGCACGCTTCCGCTGGAAGGTCCCGACCAGCGGTTGCAGTTGCAAGCAGAGGGGGCGGGTCTCAGACCGCCCCCTCGTCAGCCGCATAACGTCGCCGCATCTGGTGGAACGCGGCCCAGGCACGGCGACCCTCAGAACAATTGCCCTGCCCGCATCACCAGCACCTCGCGCCCTCCGCCGGCAGTCCAGTAGTAAATGAGGTAAGCCCCCGCGCCCACCATGGCCAGGTTGCCCACAGGCTCAATGAAGGGAAAGACGGCCCTCATGCCCCTGGAGACGAGGTCCTTGAAGAACACCACGCCCAGGGTGACGACGATCAGCACGGCGCCCATGCCCAGCCCATAGCTGACCGAGCCGGCGATGGCCCCGGCCACGCCACTGGCGCTGAGGCCCTGGCCCGCCACGATCCCCACCGCCGCCAGGAACGCCGGCAAGGCGCAACTCAGGGACGCCACCGCGTAGGCTATGCCAAACAGGAAAACATGATGAACGCCCCGCCCCTCCCCCAGCCTGACGCGGCTGGCTGCCATGATTCCAAGGTGGCGCCTGGACAGGAGCAGCCACAGGCCAGCCACGACGATGACCACTCCGACGCCGAGGCCGGCGAAGGGCAGGAACCGGCCAATCACCTGCCCTCCAGCGGCCAGCACCAGCCCCACCGCGCTAAACACCACCACGAAGCCCGCCGTGGCTGCAATCCCAAGGCTGACGGCCCTCAGTGCCGAGACCAGGGGGTTGGAGTGTACCCGGGACATGTCTAGCTGGTAGCCCACGTATGCCGGGAACATGGCGGCCCCGCAGGGGTTGAAAGCTGCTATCAGGCCAGCGCTGAAGGCAAAGAGAAGCGGGACTTCAATCATATTCTGGCACCACTCCGGGACTCCCTCGGCCTACCTTTAACAATTATAGCAAGGCTGGAGCTGGTCGGTCCGGCCAGTCCCGGGTCGCCGCCCTCCATCGGGCAGGATAGGCCTCGCCTGTCCACGCCAGGTCATGTGTCAGCATGGGATAGCCCCGGCGGGTATATGGCGAAGCGGAAGGCCGTTCAGAGGGGATCCCGGCCGGGCAGAGGCGTAGCGGCTACTTTGGCCTGCGCCGGAAGCGGTTCCACCAGGCGTCACTGTCGTCCAGGGAGTGGCCGCGCCAGCGCTTTTCCATCTTGGGGGGCCTGATGAAAAACATGGCGTAGCCAACGATGAAGAGCATAAGGCCAGCCCAGGCAAGCGGGCCAACGATACCCGGGACTATGGCCCTGATGAGCAGCGCGGAGAGAAGCAGCGCAATGGCCAGGAGCATTACCCGGCCTGGCGAGATGGACCACGCCCGCCCTGCAAAGGACTGACGCACCTGATCACGGACCGCCCGCCAGATACTCTTTCGAGGCCTGTGGCCGCCCTTGCCCGCAGTCCACTCGCCAGCCTGCCTCAGGATTTCTTCGATCTCGCGTTGGTACCTCTGTGACATCCTCAACCCTCATCAAAACACTTGAGACCGTTCCCCGGTCCCCAATGTTTCTCCCGGGCCAGCGCAGACAGGCGGCGGGCATAGCCTGCTGTAGAGTTGGCAGGCACAGGCCAGCCAGGCGGAAAGCGGTCTCTGCGACCCTGACCCGGCACAAGGGCCGAGGTCCGATAATCCCAAGGCATGGCGAGGTCTTGCGGGTACACACCCTCACCCCACCTGAATCGTACTCAAGCAGGCTGGCTATGTCAAGGCTGTGGTCGCCGCAATCGGCCCGATGGTCACCCGCCTGTGCTATAATCTCAGCGACTAGTGTGAGGTACGTTTGGATGACGGAGTCCAGCAGAGGCCAGTTCGTCAAGTATACATTTTTCAGCGTAGACCCCCAGTGGCGCAGGCTCCCGGCCCAGCAGCAGGCCGATGGCAAGCGCGAGTTTGTGGCAGTGGTGGAGGAGTTCTCCAGCCACATGTTCATACGCAGCTTCAGCCTGGTCGGCATGCGCGGCGATGCCGACTTCATGCTGTGGCAGGCCTCAGACACCCTTGAGGACATCCAGGAGCTGCACACGCGGCTGTGGAGCACGGCCCTGGGCAAGTACCTGGCCCAGCCCTACTCCTACCTGGCCATGACACGCCGCTCGCCCTACATCGGGGGCCACAAGCACCCCGGCCAGGAGGGCGCCAGGACCAGGCTTCGCCCAGGCGACGCCAGGTACTTCATCGTTTACCCCTTCGTCAAGACCCGCCAGTGGTACATGCTGCCGACGGAAGAGCGGCAGCGCATGATGAACGACCACTTCAGGATCGGCCACAAGTACCCGTCAGTCAAGATAAACACCACCTACTCCTTCGGCCTGGACGACCAGGAATTCGTGGTGGGGTTCGAGACGGACAGCCCTGAGGACTTCCTGGACCTGGTCATGGAGCTAAGGGAGGTCGAGGGCAGCCTCTACACCCTCAGGGATACTCCCATTTTCACCTGCATCCGCAGGCCCATCGCCGAGACGCTGGACTCGCTGGGCGGCTAGTATAGTGCCAGCATAGTATTGCTGAAAGGCTTCACCCTCATCCCAGCCTTCTCCCGTCAAGGGAGAAGGAGTATATCCTCTCCCCTGGCGGGAGAGGACCAGGGTGAGGGGGAAGCGCCCCATCAAACTCAAGTTGACAGACTACTAGATACCCCCGGCACGCAAGGCGGACACCGCCCGTGTCCTGCTTTCGCTCCCCTGCCCTGGCCCTGCGGGGCCACGGCGCTGATGGGCCGCCCACGCCTCTCCCGGGTTGCCTCTCTTGACCCGACCCCTGGCACCACGTATATTAGCCTCCAGCCAGGGCTAGCCGAGACGTTGGCCCAGAGATGCCGGCGGATGCCCCCTCCTGAGGGCGTCTGACGGCGTCCTCCACAGGAGGGAGAGCACAGATGAAGTACAGCATCGGGCCGCACACCTATGAACTGGACAGGAGTTGGGGTAAGCTGCCACAGGGGTATGAGTTCCACCAGGTGGCCGGCGTGGCCGTGGACAGGAACGATAACGTCTATGTGTTCAACCGCAGCAGCCACCAACTGATGGTCTTCAACCGGGACGGGGACTTCCTGAGGGCCTGGGACCAGAAGTTCAGCAACCCCCATGGCATCCGCATCGGGCCTGACGGCAATATCTACCTGGTGGACAGCGATGCCCATGTGGTGCACAAGTACAGCCCGGACCAGAAGCTCCTGCTGACCCTGGGCACCAGGAACCAGCCCTCCGACACCGGCTACACCGCCCAGGAGCGCGTGGTCAAGCGAGCGGCGGGGCCTTTCAACCTGCCCACCAACGTCGCCATCAACCGGAGAGGCGAGATATTCGTGTCTGACGGCTACGGCAACGCACGCGTCCACAAGTACAACTCCACGGGCACCCTGCTGGCCTCCTGGGGCCTGCCGGGCAGCGCCAACCCAGGCGACTTCAACCTTCCCCACGGCATCGGCATTGACAATGACGGGCGTGTCCTTGTCTGCGACCGGGAGAACCACAGGGTCCAGCTATTTGACCAGGAAGGCGAGTTCCTGACCATGTGGACCGGCTTCCGCCAGCCTTGCGACCTGACCATCGGCCCCGATGGCACGGTGTACGTGGCCGAGCTACAGCACAGGGTCTCCATCCTGGACAAGGACGGCAAGGTGCTGGCCCGCTGGGGAGGCGTGAAGAGCCACGAGCCAGGCCAGTTCGTCGCGCCCCACTGCGTCGCCGTGGACTCCCGTGGCAGCGTTTACGTCGGCGAGGTGCTGGAAGGCAAGCGCCTCCAGAAGTTCGTGAGGGTCTAGGGAACAGGAGTAGCGAAGTGAAAGGTGACAACGCAATAGCCAGGATACTCAAGGCCGAGGGCGTGGAGTGGCTGGCCTGCTTTCCGGCCCAGACGCTCATAGACCAGGCGGCCAGGGAGGGCATACGCCCCATACTGCCGCGCCAGGAGCGCGCCGGCATCAACATGGCCGACGGCTACAGCCGGGTCATGAACGGCAAGAAGATCGGCGTGTTCACCATGCAGACAGGGCCAGGCTCCGAGAACTCCTTTGCAGGCGTGGCCCAGGCCTACGCCGACTCGGTCCCTATCCTGCTGCTGCCCGGGGGCCAGCCCAGGCCGCGCATGGGCGTGGAACCCAACTTCGAGGCCGTGCCCAACTACAAAGGCATCACCAAGTGGGCGGTGAACATCAACCTGGTCAGCCGCATCCCCGAGCTGATGGGCCGCGCCTTCTCCCTGCTCAAGCACGGGCGCCGTGGCCCCGTCCTGGTGGAGATACCCAGGGACGTCGCCACCGAGGAGTTCCCGGACGAGGCGTTCCACTATACGCCAGCGCGGCCCTTCCGCTCCGCCGCCGACCCCGATGACGTGCGCGAGCTGGTCACGGCCCTGCTGAAGGCTGACTGCCCCGTCATCAACGCGGGTCAGGGCGTCCTCTACGCCGAGGCCACCGACGAGCTGGTGGAGTTCGCGGAGCTGGTCAATATCCCCGTGATGACGACCACGGCGGGCAAGAGCGCCTTCCCGGAGGACCACCGCCTGGCGCTGGGCACGGGCGGCCACACCTGCACCCTCATGGTGGACCACTTCCTGAAGAAGGCCGACTTCATCCTGGGCATAGGCACCAGCTTCACCATCTCCAACTTCACCGCCCCCATGCCCAGGAAAGCAGTGCTGGCCCAGTGCACCGTCTGCCCGGAGGACATCAACAAGGACTACCGCATCCAGTATGGCGCCATAGGCGACGCCAAGCTGGTGCTCCGGCAGTTGATCGAGGAGGTGAAGCGGCAGGTGGGCAAGCAGGGCCGGGGCGACGTCAACGGCGTGGCCGACGAGATAGGCCGCGTCCGCAAGGCGTGGCTGGCCGAGTGGGGCCCCAGGCTGACCTCCGACGAGGTGCCCATCAACCCCTACCGGGTGGTCCACGAGCTGGCCAGGACGGTGGACGTGGCCAACACCATACTGACCCACGACTCGGGCTACCCGAGGGACCAGACCCTGCCCTTCTGGCGGCCGGTGAAGCCCAGGGGGTACATCGGCTGGGGCAAGTCCACGCAGCTTGGCTACGGCCTGGGGCTGGCCATGGGCGCCAAGCTGGCGGCGCCTGACAAGCAGGTCATCAACATCATGGGCGACGCGGCCTTCGGCATGGCCGGCATGGACATCGAGACCGCCGCGCGGAACAACATCGCCATCCTGACCATCATCTTCAACAACGGGGTCATGACCCACTACAACGAGCACATGCCCTTCGCCACCGAGCGCTGGGGCAGCAACCGGTTGGGCGGACACTACGCCAAGGTGGCCGAGGGCCTGGGGGCCTACGCCGAGCGCGTGGAGACGCCTGACCAGATAGCGCCCGCCATCCGCAGGGGCATGGAGGCCAACAGGAAGGGCCAGCCCGCCGTCCTGGAGATGATGACCAAGGAAGAGATTGCCGTCCAGCGCTACTCCCGCTAGTGGTGTGTCACTCGTGAATTGAAGAATGCTCCCCCCTCATCCCCTCGGCTGTGCTCGGGGCGGCTCCGAGCTTGCCGAGGGGATGGGAGGAAGCCTACCATCGAAGCTATGTTGGCGCAGTACGAGGCGAACGGCAGGTGCCAGGCGGGGCCATCCGCGGCGATGGAGCGGCCCCGCCCGGCTGCCAGCTACGCACCTACCCGGCCCGCGCTACCTGGCTGGCCGGGGCGCAGCAGGAACTCCTGGATGTCCCTGGCAAACTTGACCTCCGAGTCGTCCTGAGGCTCGTAGCCCAGGACCTGGCGGGCATTGGCCAGCGACCAGAAGGCACGGGTGTTGTTGCTGATGCCGTACACCACCTGCCAGGGGATGCCATACTCGTTCTCGATGTTGGGCGCCTCTATGGCCTTCATGAATAGCTGGGTCAGGTCGCGGGGGCTGATGTAGGCCCCCAGGTCTCGCTTGTAGGTAGCCAGGTCGCCGCCATACAGCTTTACGTCCAGCTCCCTGGGCGCACCTATCCTGACCATGACCACGCCCAGCTTGCGCCCCGTGCCCAGCAAGCTACCGGTGTGGCGCTCCGTGCCGGAGGCATCCCTGAACTCGAAGGCGCCGCAGGCGAAGATAAAGCCCAGGTGCTCGTAGGATGCCTTGGCCCAGCCGTAGAAGTTGTCGGACAGGGGCAGCCGGTAAGGGTCCAGCACCTCCAGCTTGCGAGTATGGATGAGGGCGTGCTCGTACCAGTCGGCCGCGTGGTTGGAGCTTGCCATCACCACGCGAGGAACGCCGGCATCGTAGGCCGCCCGCAGGACGTTGTAGGCCATCTCCACGTTCTGCTTCTCGTCGAAAAAGTGGTCAATGGGGCCGCCAGTGCGCCGCTTGTAAGCCAGGTGCACGACGGCGTCCACGCCCTGGAAGTAGCCGGCATACTTGCTGCGGTCCGGGTCAATCAGGTCGGCCACGATGGTGCCGGGGACAACCTCTCCCCGGCGGTTCTCCCGCTTGACGTCTATGAGCACCAGGTCGTACATCTCGCGGAAGGTGGGAAGCATCTGGTCGGCTATGTAGCCCGTGGCGCCCGTCATCAGGACTTTCTTGGGTGGCATGGGAAGCCCTCCTCTTTTGCTGGGAATTCCGTGCACTGTAGGTGTACCACGGGACGGGCCGCCAGGGCAAGGCGCGGCGCTAGGCCACCCTGCCGCCAGCCACCAGGGGCTTGGCCATCCTGACGTGCTGGATACCCACTTCCATGAAGGGCTTGCCCTCGGCCACGTAGCCGTGACGCAGGTAAAAGGCCAGGACGTAGGTCTGAGCGTGAAGTATGACCTGGCTGGCGCCCTGCCTGCGCGCGCACTCCTCCAGGAACTCCAGCACTCGCCCGCCGATGCCGCGCCGTCGTAAGCCTGGCTCGACGGCCATGCGGCCTATCTGGTGCAGCCCTGGTGCCAGCCTGTATAGCCTGCCAGTGCCCACGACCCGGCCATCGGCCAGCGCCACGGCGTGCAGCGCCGAGGCGTCATGCTCGTCGAACTCCTCTTCCAGCGGCACGCCCTGCTCCTGGACGAACACGCGCACCCGCAGCGCCTTGCAGGCCGACCACTCCTCCTCGCTCTCCACGAGCTTCACTCGGACGTCGCTCTTAGGCTGCGGTGGCACCGGTGATTCACCTGTGGGAGACTGGCCCTCTGTCCTCATAGCGACCTGGCCCCTACCGTGCGCGCCCCTGGCAGGGCACCCCTGCCCTTGCCAGAGTTGTACTAGCGAGACACCTCTGCATGCATGTTACACAGGTCAGTAGCCAGTACAGCAGAGGACCAAGGCGAGGGGGAAACGTCTTATATCCGATAACTCGTGGTCCGGCAGGCGCACCGCCAACACACGTGATGTACCGGGCACCACGTCCAGAGTTATGGGTGGCTTTTAGTCCCCTTCCCCTCGGCAGGCTCGGGCCTTCCCCCAAGGGGGGGCAGGGGCTATGGGGAGAGGCGTTGCGCGCAACGCCCCTCCCGGGGACTACTTCCTGTTGGGGTACCCCTCGGCGCGGATGCAGGCGACCCAGTGGCCTGGGCCTACCTCCTCCAGTGGCGGCATCTCCAGCTTGCAGTCATCAATGACAATGGGGCAGCGGGTGTGGAAGACGCAGCCCTGTGGCGGGTTCATAGGGCTGGGCACGTCGCCGGTCAGGATGATGCGCTCCCGCTTGGCTTCCACCACCGGGTCTGGAATGGGCACGGCGGACAGCAACGCCTTGGTGTATGGGTGCAGCGGGTTCTCGTAGAGCTCCTTCCTGTCTGCTATCTCGACGATGTGGCCCAGGTACATCACGGCCACCCGGTCGCTGATGTGGCGCACCACAGAGAGGTCGTGGGCGATGAAGAGGTACGTCAGCCCGAACTGCTCCTGTAGCTCCTCCAGCAGGTTGATGATCTGGGCCTGGATGGACACGTCCAGGGCCGACACCGGCTCGTCGCAGACGATAAAGCTGGGCTTGACGGCCAGGGCGCGGGCAATGCCGATGCGCTGTCTCTGGCCGCCGCTGAACTCGTGGGGATAGCGGTCTGCCATATAGGGGTTGAGGCCCACCGTGGTCAGGAGCTCGGCCACCCTGTCCCGGTACTCGCCCTTGTTGGCAGTCAGCTTGTGCACTATCAACGGCTCGCCGATGATGTCGCCGCAGGTCATCCTGGGGTTCAGCGACCCGTAAGGGTCCTGGAAGATAATCTGCATCTTGCGCCGCATGGCCCGCATGGCGTTGCCGTCCAGCTCTTTTAGCCGCTGGCCCTCGAAGATGATATCGCCGGCGGTGGGCTTGTAGAGTTGCAGGATGCAGCGGCCGGTAGTCGTCTTGCCGCAGCCGCTCTCGCCCACCAGGCCGAGAGTCTCGCCACGCCGGATGGTGAAGCTCACGTCGTCCACGGCCTTTATATCGGCAACCTTCCGCTGGAAAAGGATCCCGGAGGTTACCGGGAAGTACATCTTGAGGTTTTTGACCTCCAGCAGAACGTCGCCGTCTCTTCTATCGCCGTTATTGGTCACTACCATAGTATCCCTGTCCTCCCTACGTGGCTGAACGAGCGAGTTCATGGATCTGCTGCGCTCTCCAGCAGGCGGCTTGATGTCCATCAATCACCGGCACCAGCGGCGGAGTCTGGCGGCACTTGTCAATCACATACTTGCACCTGGGCGCAAAGCTGCAACCTTCGGGAAGGTCCACCAGGTCCGGCGGCATGCCTTCTATGGGATCGAGCTTCACCTTGCGTGGCTCATCCAGTCGCGGGACCGACCTGAGCAGGCCCAGGGTGTAGGGGTGGCTCGGGTTGTGGTAAATCTCCCGGGACGTGCCGTTCTCGATGATCTTCCCGGCGTACATAACGATAACGCGGTTGGCATAGCGGGCCACTACGCCCAGGTTATGGGTGATGATAATCATGGCAGTCCCGAACTGCTGGGAAAGGGACTGCATGAGCTCGAGGATCTGGGCCTGGATGGTCACGTCCAGGGCTGTGGTCGGCTCGTCAGCGATGATGAGCCTGGGATTGCAGCTCAGGGCCATGGCGATCATCACCCTCTGCCTCATGCCGCCGCTGAACTGGTGAGGGTAGTCCTTCAGGCGCCGCTCGGCATCGGGTATTCCCACCAGCCTGAGCAGCTCGGCCGCTCGCTCCCGCGCCTGCGCCTTGGTCATGCCCTGGTGCAGCTCCAGCGTCTCGGTGAGCTGGCGGCCTATGGTAAGCACCGGGTTCAGCGACGTCATCGGCTCCTGGAAGACCATAGCTATGCGGTTGCCTCGAATGCGGCGCATCTCGGCATCGTCCAGCTTGAGCAGGTCCTCGCCCTCAAATATCACCTGGCCGCGGACTATCCTGCCCGGTGGGTTGGCCACCAGGCGCATTATGGAGAGGGCGTGGACACTCTTGCCACAGCCGCTCTCGCCGACCACACCCAGTATCTCCCCCTCTTCCAGGTCGTAGCTTATCCCGTCCACTGCCTTGACGACCCCGTCCTGAGTGAAGAAGTAGGTTGCCAGGTCTTTCACTTCAAGTAGCTTACCCATGGCCTCTCCCTTTGAAGGATATCTCCCAGAACATGCTCATGCCTGGCGAGCGGCACACCCGGCTGCGCATTCTATCAAAATTCACCCTGTGGGTTCCCTATTTTAGCCAATTGGCGGAGGAAAGTGCAACACGCCAAGCTATGTTGAATGCCGAACCAGACTTCCCACAGGCGGTCTTGCGGCAGAGAGCGACAGACCAGGCGGCACATTTACGCAGTCACTCGTCACCGTGCCACTGCTGCTTGCAATTTCGCGTTGCCGGCGCAGCATACGAACATTTTACGTCACGCCGTTACGCCGCCGCGCCAGGGCCGTACTCCCTCACGTCCATGAAGTCGCGCAGCCCATCCCCAACGAAGTTGATGGACAGCACCACCAGCATGATCATGAGTCCGGGGAAAACGCCGTACCACCAGGCGGAGGAGAGGTAGGCCCGGGCATCGTTGAGTATCAGGCCCCAGGTGGGTGTGGTGGGCTTGACGCCCAGGCCCAGGAAGGAAAGGCTGGCCTCAAAGAGGATTGCCCCCGATACCAGTACCGAGGCCTGTACCAGCACTGGGGCCATGGAGTTGGGCAGGATGTGGCGGAACATCAGGCGCAGGTCCGAGGCCCCCAGCGCCCTCGCCGCGGAGACATAGTCCTCCTCCCGCACTGCCAGGACCATACCACGAGTCACGCGAGCAAAGTCGTCTATATACGCCAGCGCTATGGCCACGATGACATTCTCCAGCCCGGTCCCGAAGATGGCTACCAGCGCCACGGCGATGATGAAGTTGGGGAAGGCCCACTGAAGGTCTATGTACCGCATCACCAGCATGTCCACCCAGCCCTTGTAGAAGCCTGCGGCCAGGCCCAGCAATACGCCAACAATGCCCGCCGTCGCCACGCTGATAAGGCCAGCGGCCAGCGAAATCCTGGCGCCCTGCATTATGCGGCTCAGCAGGTCCCGCCCCAGGTCGTCCGTGCCCAGCGGATGGCCCAGGCTGGGCGGCTGGAGCGTCTGGAACACCTGGGCGTAGGGGTCGTAAGGGACGACGACAGGCGCCAGCACCGCCGTCAGCACGACAATGCCCAGGATGGTCACGCCCACCAGGGAGCGCTTGTCCCGCCTGAGATGCCGCGCTATCGCCTTAAGGCTTCGTCGCGAGCCTGCTGCCCTGGGGGCAGCCCCCGTGGCCCTGGAAGTAACTGCCTCACTCATGGCCTCAGTCCGTATACTTTATCCTGGGATTGATAAAAGCATAGAGTATGTCCACTACCAGGTTGGAGAAGACAAATACCATTGCCACCACCAACACCATTCCCTGCACGATGGGATAGTCGCGCCGGAGGATGGACTGAATGAGCAGCCGCCCCGCTCCATTGATGGCGAAGACGTTTTCGGCTATGACGGCGCCGGTCAGCAGCAGGGCCAGGGCAATGCCCATGACCGTGACCACCGGGATCAGGGCATTCCGCAGGGCGTGGCGCCAGACCACCAGCCGCTCGCTCAGCCCCTTGGCGTAGGCCGTGCGGACATAGTCCTGCCGCAGCACCTCCAGCATGGCCGAACGCGTCTGGCGGGCGATGACGGCGGCGAAGGTCGAGCCGGTGGCTATGGCCGGCAGGAGCAGATGGGAGAACCAGGGCCACAGCCCCTCGCTGATGGAACGGTACCCGAACACGGGCAGCCAGTTCAACTGCACGCCAAAGACTATGATGAGGACAATGCCCAGCCAGAAGTTGGGCATCGCCAGCCCTAGGAAAGCCGCCAGGGTAGCCACATGGTCCAGCAGGGTGTAGCGTCGCACCGCCGAAATTATGCCCGTGGGGATGCCCAGCAGCACTGCTATGAAGAAAGATACCAGGGCCAGGGACACCGTCCTGGGCAGGGCCTGGGCTATGAGGTCAGTCACCGGCGCGCGGGTGAAAATGGCATCGCCCAGGTCTCCTTTGAGCAGATTTCTGATGTAGAAAAGGTACTGTATTGGCACGGGCCTGGTAAGTCCGAGCTCTTTCTTGATCTCCTCGATGCGTCCCACGTCGGCTTCGGTACCTGCCAGGGTGGTGATGGGGTCGCCAGGGATGGCTCGTACCATGATGAAGACCAGGGTCATCACGGCCCAGATGACCAGGAGGGAGAAGATCAACCGACGTACCAGGTATCTCTGCATCTACTGCCAGCCCTCTCTCGCCCTTGCGCGAGCTACCCAAGTGGGCCAGGTCTAGAGTAAGGGGACCGCTTCAGGCAGGCCTGCTGGCAGACAGCGCTGCCTGCCAGCAGGCCTGGGGCGAAGGTTATCTCTTGTCCAGCCAGACCGTGTCAAGGTCTGCTAGAGACGGGACATGCACGTAGCCCTTCACATAGTCCCAGTAGGCGTTGCTCTGGAGGAAGTGGTACACGAAGGCCCCGGGCATGTCGTTGGTCAGAATCTCCTGGATCTCCAGCAGGTACTTCTTGCGCTGCTCCACATCGGTGGCCGTCTTCTGGAGGAAGTTCAACTCGTTCACCCTGGGGTTGTTGTAACCGTAGGAGTTGAACTTGGAGCCATCGGCGAACCAGTCGTCCACCGAGTCGTCGGGGTCGGGGTCGCCGCCGCTGCCGCCCAGGCCCCACTCATATTCGCCCCTCTGGTACTTGGGCTGCAAGGTGGCCTCTTCAAAGAGCTGAAGCTCGATGTTGACGCCCAGATTGCGTTTCAGCATGTCCACAACGACCTCTGCAGGGACCCTGTTGCTGGGCGTGGTCATCATCTTGATATCAAAGCCGTTGGCGGTGAAGCCAAGCTCAGCGCCCTTCTCCGCGGCGGCCTCGGCCAGCAGCCGCTTGGCCTCGGGCAGGTTGAAGCGCTGGAGGCTGGTCTTGCTCAGGTCAACGAAGTAGAGCCTCTGCGCCGGCGGAATAGGCCCGTAGGCGGGTATGGCCCTGCCCTGGAAACCCTTGTTGATAAGCTCGTCCCTGTCCAGGGCGTTGCCCACGGCGCGCCTGACCCTCACGTCGTCAGTGGGCAGCACACTCTTGCCTATCTTCTCCATCCTGTCGCCACGGCGGTTGAAGTAGACCATCTGGAAGCCGATGTCAGGGGTATCATCAATGACGATACCCGGCGTCTCGCTCAGCTCCTTGTAGAACTGGACGGGGTAGCTTTCGATGAAGTCGAGCTGGCGGGACTTGAGGGCGGCGACGATGGTGGCGCCTTCAGGGATATTGAAGACCGTGACGCTATCCACGATAGGCCGGTTTTCGATGTCCCAGTAGAAGGGGTTCTTCTCCAGTTCCAGGCGCTCGCCGAAGACGTGCTCCTTCACTTTGAACCAGCCTGCGCCCACCGGCACGCGATTGAAGCCGGCCTGCCCTACCCTGGCGATCTGCTCCCGGTCAATGGCCGTCAGCACCCTGCCGCTGGTGCCTTCGACGACCTTGGTCAGCATGGAAGCCCGCGGGGCCGCGGTGCTTATCTGCACCGTCTTGTCACCAATCTTGACCGGGCGGTTAACGCCTTCCAGGCCCTTGGTGTGGATGGACTGGGTCGCGGGGTCCAGGGTATTGTCGTAGCTGAATATCACGTCGTCGGCGGTGTAGTCCCTGCCAGTGGAGAACTTGGCATTGGGGCGTATCTTGAAGGTCCAGGTGAGGCCATCGGGGCTGACAGACCAGCTTTCTGCAAGCTCCGGTCTGGCGGCAAGGTCTTTGTCGAAGAGAGTGAGGCCGCTGATAATCTGCCGCGTCAGCTCGAACTGGCGGACCTGGTTTATGGTGGCTGGGTTGAGGTTAGTGAACTCTGCTACCAGGGAGCCCATGTTCAGGTGGCCGCCCCGCTTCACCTGGACAGTGGGAGGGGTAGGCACCGCGCGGACTGGCGTGGCCGTCGGCTGTGGTGCTCGCGTCGCTGCGGGGGCAACTTGAGTCACGGCGGGCGCCGCTGTGGGCGCGGGCAAGGGTGTCGCAGGCTGCGCCGGCGTAGCCGTGGGGCCGCTGGGCGGCTGGGCAGCCGGGCGAGGAGTTGCTGGCGCCTGGGGCGTGGGCTGCTCCGCCGCGCCACATGCCAGTGCTACCATGATTCCAACAGCAACAGAAACGGCCAGGACTCTGTGCCACACCCTCATGGTGACCTCCCCATGTGCTTAAACTTGCGTATCCAATCACCTACAGGGCCACAGGACAGTGACTGCTCCTGGTATTGTCACACCAACCGGGCCAGTGTGCCTCGTTCTGTATTATGCTTACGCGTGAGAGTAGGGGCTGGACTTCTCCATAAAATTATAATAGGTAGTATTATCACTTGAAATATATTTGTCAATATCCAGATGCCAGAATTCAGCCCATCGTATCGGCAATCTTGTATTTGCCACAGAGGCTTGAGTACAATCCTTTACACCACACAGGGAGGCACCAATGAAGCTGTCCTGGCTTGTCATAGGCGTGCTGCTGGCATGGGCAGGCATTGGGCCGGCGTGCGGAGGCGAGCAGGCGACACCTACCGCGCCCGCCCACCAGCAACTGTCCTCGTCCGGCCCTGGCGGCGCCAGGTGGGTGCCAAGGCCCCAGTTCCCGCCCCAGTTGGGCTTTGCGGTAACCGTGCCACCCGGCAGCGGCCTCAACGACGTGGTGTTCGTGGACAACAAGACAGGCTACGTGGTGGGCACCGATGGGACCGTGGGCATTACCACAGACGGCGGCGCGACCTGGAGCAAGCTGAACACCAATACGGCCAACGCCCTGCATGGCGTGTCTGCCGTGGACCCCAGAACGGTATGGGTCGTGGGCTTCTTTGGCACCATCCTGCATAGCACCGACGGCGGGCAGACCTGGCAGCCCCAGAAGAGCCCGACCCCCAACCCCATGTACGCCATCCAGATGGTGGACTCCAGCACCGGCTGGATAGTCGGCCTGGGAGGGACCATAATACACACCAGAGACGGCGGCAGCACCTGGGCCAGGCAAGAGAGCGGCACTACCAGCACTCTGCGGGACGTGGCCTTCGTCAACGCCCAGGAGGGCTGGGCCGTGGGCGACGGCGGCGCCATCGTCCACACCTCCGACGGCGGCAACACCTGGTCAGGCCAGGCCAGCGGCGTCACGGCGGACCTCCAGGGCGTGTACTTCCTGGACGCCAGCAACGGCTGGGCGGTAGGCAATGGTGGCACTATACTCCACACCACCGACGGCGGCCAGACATGGACAAAGGTGGACAGCGGCGTTAACGTTGACTTCAACGGGGTGTACTTCCTGGATGCAACCAATGGCTGGGCCGTCGGAGGGCGCGGCGCCATAGTGGCCACCACCGACGGCGGCGGCACCTGGCGGGAGCAGAAGCAGCAGGACGAAGGGGTGACGCTCCGGCGCGTCCACTTCGCCGACCCCAACACAGGCATCGCCGTTGGCAATAACGGCCTCATCCTCGCCTACACGCGCCAGTGACGGGCCGCTGGCTGAGGTCTTGCGCTGCTTGCCATGAGCACTGACCGGCCTTTCAGCACGCTCATCTTCGACCTGGGGGGCGTACTGGTGCTTACCCACTGGGAAAGGGTCACCAGCCCCCTGGCAAGGCTTTCCGGCAGGACGCCGGAGGCCGTCATGGAGCTTATCCTCAAGGGGAGCGCCTACTACCCCTTCATGCGCGGCGAGATACCCCCACGGGAGTTCCATCGGCGCATGTGCGAGGAGCTGGGCTTCAGCCTGGACTTTCAGGGCTTTGCCGAGACCTGGGCCAGCATCATCGCGCCTAACCCGGATATCGCTGGCCTGGTGGAGCGGTTGCGCGGAGGCTACAGGCTGGCCCTTGGCTCCAACACCGATGTCATCCACCACGCTCGGGGACTGGAGGTGCAGAAGGCGCTGCGCCACTTCAAGGAGGGGCTGCTCTCCTTCGAGCTGGGCTGCTGCAAGCCAGACCCGGCCTTCTTCACCTCTGGCCTGGGCAAGCTCGGCGTAGCGCCGGCCGAGTGCCTTTTCATAGACGACAGGCCAGAGAACGTGGCGTCGGCCAGGTCAGTGGGCATCGTCGCCGTCCAGTTCCACTCAGCCCCACGGCTTCAGCAGGACCTGGAGCGGATGGGCGTCCTCTAGAAGCGTAGCTCTTTGACCCAGTCCCTGTTTTCCCTGTACCAGTCCACCGTGAGCCTGATGCCCTCCTCCAGTGGCACCTGGGGGCGCCAGCCCAGCAGTTGGCCCGCCCTGGAGATGTCCGCCCAGGTGGCCTTGACGTCGGCGGCGTGCATCGGCTCGTAGCCAATCCTGGCCTTCTTTCCCAGGAAGGTCTCGATCATGGCGATGACGTCGGCCAGGGCCACGGGCTGGTCGTTGCCCAGATTGATTATCTCGTAGCCCAGTGGCCTCAGCGCGGCCACGGTGCCACGGGCGATGTCGTCCACGTAGGTGAAGTCCCGCTCCTGTCTGCCATCGCCGTACACGGTGATGGGCTGGCCCTCGGCTATCCGGCGGATGAAGATGAAGATGCTCATGTCCGGGCGGCCGGCGGGACCGTACACAGTGAAGTACCTCAGCACGGTGGCATCCAGGCCGTACAGGTGGTGATAGGTATACACCAGGGTCTCGGCGGCCTTCTTGGAGGCTGCGTAGGGCGAAAGCGGCCGGCTGGTGTTGCTGTCCTCGCGGAAGGGCCGAGGCGTGTCCGCGCCGTAGACGCTGGAGGTGGACGACAGCACGAACTTCCTGGTGCCGTGCTGGCGGCACAGCTCCAGCAGGTTCAGGGTGCCGATGGTGTTGCTCTGGTAGTACACCCAGGGGTCTTCCACGCTGGGCCGCACGCCGGCCCTGGCCCCCAGGTTAAGGACGCTGGAGAAGGGCGCCCGGGCCGCGAACAGCTCGCGCAGCTTGGGGTAGTCAGCTATGTCCAGGTGATAGAACTGGAAGCGGGGATGGCCTTGCAGTCTCCCCAGGCGCCAGAGCTTCAGGCGAGAGTCGTAGGCATCGTTCAGGTTGTCCACCCCTACCACCGTCTCGCCAGACCCCATGAGAAGCTGACAGACCCTGGAGCCGATGAACCCGGCGCAGCCAGTGACTAGGACGCTCATCTGGTACTCCTACCCCCGGAAAACGGCCCCCGACCAGGCGGACGCGCCGCGTGGGGCCGCGTCACGTCCCAAGGTAGGCCACCGCCGGCCCGCTGTCAATCGCCTGTAACCAACGATGCCCATATGTGACCTGACCTCCAGGACTTTCGCGGAGTATGATACCAGTTTCCAGGAAATGTCGAGGCAGGGCATGGGCCTGGCCCATCTCGCCTTCGCGGCACGTTCCAGTATGTAAGATGCTGGCCCCCATTCCCGTCTCTAGAGTAGAGGAGGCCCAAGGGCAGCCAATCTTTACCTTATGGTGTAGCCAGACCACAAAGGAGCAGGACCATGAATCGCATATAATTGAGGCCGCATGGTCGAACGGCACCATGTCGCAACCGCCAGAGATAAGACAAGCTGAAGGCTGGCTTCCCTGGCCCGCAGTGGCCCGGACAGGAGGCAGTACAGATGGCTACCCCTTCTCTCTACACTGACGAGGAACTGGCAGCCAGGTCAATGAAGGGCGACAAGGAGGCCTTCGCTGACCTCTACGAGCGCCACTTCGACCGGGTGTACGACTTCGTGCTGCGGCTTACCCGCAACGAGGCCGAGGCCGCCGACGTGGCGCAGGACACCTTCATGAAGCTGCTGTCGGGCCAGAGTCCTCGTCCTCCCCAGGTGAGCTTCAAGGCGTGGTTGATGACCGTGGCCCGCAACGCCACCATTGACCGCGTCCGCCGGGACCGGCGGCTGGAGGCCATGCCCGAGGTGGAGACAGAGGAAGAGCAGGAGCCGGCCTTTCACCATGTGGCCGCCGTGCCGGATGCCAGCCCGGAGCAGTCGGCCATGAGCGAAGAGCTGGCCTCCCTGGTCTGGCAGGCCGCCAGGGGCCTCAATGCCAGTGAGTATGCCCTGCTGGACCTCAATCTCAGGCAACACCTGGAGCCTGACGAGATAGCCCAGGCCCTGGGCACCAGTAGAGGTAACGTCTATACGATGCTGAGCCGTTTGAGAGATGCGCTGGAGGAGGCAGTCACCGCCCTGCTGCTGGTACGGCGTGGCCGAAGGGAGTGCAGCGAGGTGGACGCCATCCTGACAAAAATGGGCGCGGAGGGCGAGCTTACGCCGCGCGTCAGGCGGGCCATCAGCCGCCACGCCGCCGGGTGCGCCACCTGCGGCACCAACCGCAGGCGCTACGCATCTGCCGCCGAGCTATTCGGCGCCCTCATCCCTGTGCTGCCCTCGCCCGCCCTCAAGGCGGAGGTATTCTCCCGGCTGGCGGACGCGCTTCCCGCCAGCGCGGCGCCGGCTGCCCCTGGCACAGAAGGCACGTCTGCCACGGCCGCCACAGGAGGCCAGGCAGGCCCGGCCACGGGAGCGGCGGCAACGCAGGCTGCGGCCAAGGCGGGCTTCTGGGCGTCCCTCAGCCTTCCCGTGAAGGCGATGGTCGTCGCTGGCGCTGGCCTGGTGGTAGCCGGAGGCGCCGCCGTGGGCGCCATGGCCGCCTGGGGGTCGTCGCAGGTCCACCTGGAGAACAGCAACTGCCCGGCCTTCACCGTCCCTTCAGAGGGCCTGCTGCAGGCCGCCAACTCCCTGCCCATCTTCGAGGTGCCCCAGTCGCCCATAGGCCCCGGCGCCGTCGGCACCCTGACCCTGCCGTCCGGCAAGGTGCAGTTGGATGCAGCCTCGTCCAGCATCAGGTTCAGGGGCTACGGAATGGAGGTAACTGTCCCCTTGCCGGGCGTGCTGCAAAGCATGCAGTGGGACGGCGGCGAGGAGTTGCTGGGCAAGACCAGCACGCTGGAGCTGTCCAGAGGGTCAAGCCACACCCTGAGGCTGGTCTGCCGCTAGGCATGGTGCGGCGGCGGGCTACTGGCCTATCGTGTCCCTCAGGTACTTGACCAGCGTCCAGCGCTCTTCGTCGGTGAGCAGGAACTTGAAGGGCGGCATGGGCGAGGTGGACTCACGGCCCCGGAACACCGCCGCCGCTCCCTGCCTGCCGCCTTCGGACACGAAGGCGAAAAGCTCGCCATTGGTGGCGTTGCGCGTGACGTCCAGGGTCAGGTTGGCCGGCAGGGGGCCTCCCTGGAGGTACTGCCGCATGGGGCCATCCCCCAGGAGGGTGGCGCCGTGGCACACCTGGCAGTTGACCTGGTACAGCGTCTGGGCGCGCTGCGGGTCATAGGTCTGGAGCACCTGCGGGGGAATTTCCAGCGGGCGGTACTCCTCCAGGGAGCGGTGCTGCACCGCCCTGCCGGTCACAGGGACAGAGTCAGGCGCGGGCAGTACCCTGGGGACCTCCTGGACGCGGTAGGAGGGCTGGTAGTGCATCTCGGTGAACACGTTTACGGCGTGGGCGCCTGTCTCCGGGAAGGCAGGCAGCTTGAAGCGTATAGCGCCGCCGATGTTCGTATCGCCGGTCCTGTGGTTATAGCAGCCCAGGGCCGCCATCACGACCAGCAGCAGGGCCAGGACTGTGGAAGGCAGCGTAACGGCCAGCCGAAAGGCCTTTGTGCTGGAGCCTGGGGTTGACTTCTGCATGGCCCTAACTCGTCTCCCAGCCGCGCTTTATGTCCAGGGCGCCGGCCTTCTTGAGTAGCTCCTCCGCCTTGCCCACCTTGGTCTCTTCCGTGGTCACGGCCACGCCAATATAGCCCTCGGTAATGCGCGTGTCATAGGCCCCCATGAACAGCCTGGGCAACCTGGACTCGAATATTATGCCTGCGACGGTGAACAGGATGGCCCCTAGCATGGTACCCTCGTACATGATGATGGCCATGGGCGGGATGGACAGGATAGGCTTTCCACCTGTCACCAGCGGGTAGGCCAACTGGGTGCCTGCCGTGAGCACCAGACCGATGATAAAGCCGCAGACTGCACCAATGAGCGGGAACCTGTACAGCTTGTGGACCGGCTGGGCCTCCCCGAAGGTGCCTTCGGGATAGGGAGTGCCAGTGAGTACCTCGCACTCGGTTGGGCCATACCCGGCAGCCTTCAGCGAGTCCAGGGTATCGGCTACTACATTCTCGTCCTGGAACAGGCCAAGTACACTCCTCTTTGCCATGGCTGAGCCTCACTCTCTGATTGTCGCGGGGACGGTGCGCCGGCCTATCTTCACCTCATCCCTCACCACCATCCCCTCTTTGACGTCGAAGAGCGGTATCAGGGGGAAAACTTTGGCGAAGACTATGATGCCCAGCAGCACCCAGGCAAAGGTCGCCGCCATCATCAGGATTTCGACGATGCTGGGATGGTATGTGCCCCAGTCGAAGGCCATCGGCGTCTTCCTGGACAGGCCCGGTATGATGATGAGGAAGCGCTCAAGCCACATCCCCACGTTGACGGAGACCGTCGTCCAGAACATGAGCGTGACACTACGGCGCGCCCGCTTGAATAGCCAGAGAGGGACAGGTATGAAGAAGGCCGTGAACAGGAACACCAGGAACAGCACCCACCACGGCCAATGGGACACCTGCATCTCGCGCAGGGCGATCTCTGGCCTCTCCAGTGAGTACAGGGCGAAGACCCACTCCAGGAAGAAAAAGAAGAACCACGTGGTGGCAACCACTATCAGCAGCCTGCCGATGGCATCGAAATGGTCGGGCCGAATGTACCTGTCCCACTTCCACAGCCAGACCATCAGCGCCATCACCGTGGCCACGCCGGACACGCCCGAGTGGATCGCTCCTATGATGAAGTAGGGCGCGAAGATGGTGGAGTGCCAGCCTTCGACCCCGATGTTGGTGGCGAAGTCCCAGGACACTATGCTGTGCACCGAGACGAACACCGGCAGCACCAGGGCGGACAGCAGTATGCCGGCCACGGCCTGGAGCTTCCACTGCCTGGGCGTCCCGCGCCAGCCCAGGCACAGCACGCTGTAGATAGCACGCGCCCATTTGCCCGAGGCGCGGTCCCGCACCACCGCCAGGTCAGGCAGCAAGGCGACGAACACGAAGAGCGAGCTTGCTGTCAGATAGGTCATGACGGCGCTGGGGTCCCAGATAAAGGCCGAGCGAATGTCGGGCCAGACGCCCCTGCCGAAGTCGTAGGGGAAGACCCAGTAGGCCGCACGCCAGGGCCGGCCCTCGTGGACCAGCGGCGCGGACATCAGCGCGGCTATCAGGGAGAACACGGTCAGCACTTCGGCGGCCCGGGTTATGGGGCGCCGCCACTCCGCCTGGGTCAGCCGCAGGATGGCCGAGACCATGATCCCCGCGTGGCTGATGCCAATCCAGAAGACGAAGTTGGTCATATCGAAGGCCCAGAACACCGGCCTGTTCTGGCCCCAGACGCCGATGCCCTTGTTCACCGTCCAGCCGAAAGCGCCCACGCCAGCCAGGAACACCAGCAGCAGGATGGTCGTCAGCCCCAACCACCACCGGGGCAGGCCCAGGACCCCCGAAAGCAAGTCTCGATTTATCTCGCGCTGGGATAGCTGAATGTGCTCTTGCATCTTGCGCCGTTACTCCGTATGAGTCCAGTCGGTTACTCCGGCTTGCCCAGCACCATGACCTCGGTGCGGTGGAAGGGCTTGTGCAGCTTGTACAGCAGCAGTTCCCGCTGCTCCCAGATGCTGACCGGCGGGAACACTCGGGACGCCAGCAGATAGAACAGCACAGGCCCCGCGAGAGCACCGATGATTATGAACACGTCCGCTATGTCTGGCAGATTGACCGCAGGCAGAGGGTCAATGACGTGGCCACTGGCCTGGGGCGCCACCGAATAGCCGCCCACATACAGCCTGATGCGGTCGAAGAAGGTGCCAATGAGCACCGAGCAGGCGACGACCGTCGGCCCCCAGATGCTCTTGCGCACCGGGTTCCACATCATGGTGAACAGCGGCACCACGAAGTTGAGGATAAAGGTCGCCATGAAGGCCGGCTGGTACACGCCAGATATGAACAGCTCCAGGACTGCCGTCTCGTTCTCCTTCTTGCCATACCACAGGATGATGAAGCTGGAGAACCAGAACCAGAACCACAACAGGGACAGGGCAAACATCAGCTTGCCCAGGCCCCAGAACTGGTCCAGGCCGATGTAGTCCCTGTACCCTCCGAACCTGCGCAGGAAGAACATGGTGAGCATCATGGTGGCCGTGGCCGCCTGCAGGCTGTTGGCCGCATGGGTGGCGGGGAACAGCGCGTCAATCCAGCCGGGCACCAGGGCCATCAGGAAATCAACGCTCACCAGGAAGTGGACGAACACCAGCATCATGAAGTAGAAGGCGCCCAGGATGCCGATGCGGTGGTGCAGCATGTGCCACTGCCGGGAGGTGCCCCGACCTGCCCCCGCCAGCCGGGCGAAGAGCCGCTGGCGCCCACCCGTGGAGCGGTCCCGGAGGATGGCAAAGTCGGGCATGGAAGAGAGCCACAGCAGCATAAGGCCCACGGCCACCAGGGCGAGGATGGCCAGCGTCCCCCAGATGTGGGGCGAGTAGGCAGGCACACCCTCCATCTGGGTGAAGAACCAGAGGCTGCGCCGGCCGTCTTCAAGGCTGGGCAGGACCCACAGGAGCGGGATGAACAGCAGCAGGTTGAACAGCCCGCCCAAGGCCCACAGCTCCGCCCCGCGGGATATGGAGCGCCGCCAGTGCGCCCTGGCCAGCCTCGGAGCGATGGCCACCATGGGCGCCGCCTGCACCGTGGTCAGCAGGAAGGCGAACATGGCGGCATAGTAGCCCCAGGCAGGCGTGTTGCCCGTCCCATCCGACAGGCGCATGACGAAGCCGATAATGCCCAGGACAAACAGCGCGGTGAATACCACCACGGCCAGCCGGAACCTGGCGCCGGTCGTGGCGTGCCTCTGGACAAGGGCGGCCATCACGCTGGCCTGGGTGGTGGCCGGCGCGTGGCCGTTGGAATGACTGCCGTGTGCCCTACTCATGGCCAGCTTCCTCGGCGTGCACGTCCACCTTCTTGAGGTAGACAACGCTGGGCTTGGTGTCCAGACTCTCGAACAAGATGTAGCCCCGCCCCCCCTCGGACAGCTCCTTCTCCCTGATCCTGGACACTCTGCTTTCCGTGTTATTGAAGTCACCGAATACCAGCGCCTCGGTGGGGCAGGCGTTGACGCAGGCCGGGTTAAGCTCCCGGTCGCCGTCCTGCACCTCGCGGCCCTCGCGCTTGGCCTTGCGGCGTACCCGCTGGATGCGCTGCACGCAGAAGCTGCACTTCTCCATTATGCCGCGGCTGCGCACGGTCACATCCGGATTGAGCTGGTTCTTCAGACTCTCGGGCCAGCTAGGCTCCCAGAAGTTGAAGAACCGGATGTGGTAGGGGCAGGCCTGGGCGCAGAAACGCGTGCCCACGCAGCGGTTGTACACCTGGACATTCAGGCCCTGGTCGTTGTGGTAGGTGGCGTAGACCGGGCACACCGGCTCACAGGGGGCATCGGCGCAGTGCTGGCACAGCACCGGGATGAAGCGGGCCTTGACGTTGGGGAACTCCCCTTCCCAGTAGCGCTCGATGCGGATCCACTCTATGGCCCGGCGCTGGTTGAAATGCTCCTCCAGGTTGATGGGGATGTTGTTCTCCGCCTGGCAGGCCACCACGCAAGCCTGGCAGCCCGTACACTTGTCTATATCAACTATCATGCCCCAACTGGGCTGGTCCTGCTGCACCATCTATCCAACTCCTGCCGGGAGCCTGCGCCCGCTCTTACGTATCGCGCGGGGTGAGCTTGATGACAAGCTGCTCCTCGTCGCGCGGGAAATCAGGTACGACATTCTCGAACTTGGGTAGCCTGACCCAGCGCTCCACCTTCTCGATGCGCACCCGCGTCGCGGCCCACGCCAGCGCCCCGGTCTGGGCGTCCTCCTGGGGCGCCAGGATGGACAGCACGTTGGCGCCGCGCCCTTCGGCATAGCGCCCGCCGGAGAAGTGCCCCTGCCCCAGGGGCACCGAGACTACATCGGGCGGCATGCCAGGGTTAGGGTTGGCCAGCGCCTCGATGAAGCCGTGCTCCGTCACAATCCTCACCACGTCCCCCTGGCGCAGGCCCATCTCCTCGGCGACACGGTGGTTGATGTCCACCCAGGTCTGCCATACGTTGCTGGTGACGGGGTCAGGAGTTGCCTGGAGCCACGGCAGGAATGCGCCCCTGCCATCTCCCAGGGAATTATGCTCGAAGGGAATGAGCTGGAACGTCCGCTCTCCCGTTGGGCCGGCCATGCTGGGGGCCTGCTCCTGCAAGGGCAGCGCCGGCGGCGTCGGCGCCTGGTCGGCGGCCCTGGCCGACTCGTCCCGCCAGAGGCCGTGCTGCAGCAGGCCGTTCCAGAAGGCCTCGAAGCTGCCGTAGTCGGCGGGCCGCAGCGTCCCCACCATGCCCCGGTTGGACTGGAACAGTTGCCTGGCGCCGTCCTGCAAGACGTCCAGGAAGGTCTCGCCAGGCAGGCCCAGGTCCAGGGCCAGGCCCTGGGCCACCGTCAGCAGCACATTGGGGAAGCTCTTGGTGCCCAGGAAGGTGCCCCGTGGCTCGAAGAAGGGCCGCACCACCGGCTGCTGGAAACCCACCACCTGGAAGCCAGGCCCGGGGTCGGGGATGTCGTCGCCCCAGTCCTCCAGGGCCACGTGCTCGGGAAGCACCAGGTCCGACAGGGCCGCGGTGTCGTCCAGGATGCTGGAGAAGGTGAAGACGAAGGGGACATCATATATGGCGTCGCGGAACCCGGCGGCTTCAGGCAGGCCATACCAGGGATTGGCGCCACGGACCAGGAGCACCTGCACCCGCCCGGCGCGCATGTCCTGTACCAGTTGCCGCCACTGGGCAAAGGAGGCACCGGCCGGCGACACGGGCACATCGGGGAAGGCCGGCCTGGGATTGAAGATAATGCCGCCCTGCGCGCCGACGCTTCCCACCAGATAGTTCAGGGAATATATGGCGATGAGGTTGAACAGGCCGTTGGTGTGGGCCGCGGCCGACCCGCCGCCTATGGCGAGGCTGGGACGCTGGCGGGCGAAGTCCCTGGCGACCTGGCGTACCCTCTCGGCGGCGACGCCGACTCTTTCAGACACCTGCTCGGGAGCGAAGGCATCCAGCGCGCCGGGGTTGCCTCCGGTGAGGGCCGAGGCCGCCGCCGCGTCCCCCAGCCCCTCGGAGACAATCACCTGGGCCATGCTCAGGGCCAGGACGCCCTCCCATCCGGGCCGGACGAATACGATTTCGTCGGCGTTGGCCGCCGTCATGGAGAAGCGCGAGTCCACGTGGACGTGGGTACCTCGCTCCCTCTCGCCCTGTCGGAACCTGCCATAGCCGCGATTGTAGCGGGTGGGCGACACCCAGGTGCTCAGGAAGTCTGCGCCGAAGGACAGCAGGTACCGGGTGTTCTCGATATCGAAGTCGGGCAGCACGTCCTGGTTAAAGACGCGCTTGATGGCGGCCCGGAGGTTAGTCCGCTCCACGGCCTCAAAGGGCACGTAGCGGCCGCCAAACCTGGAGACGAAGCGCTCCACCACCATGCCCAGGTGGCCGCCCAGTGGCTCGGTGACCATCACCATCGCCGCCTGGTTGTTGGCTGCCTGGAGCTGCTGGAGTTGGAAGGTCAGGCGGCCTATGGCGTCGGGCCAGCTAATCTCCTCCCACCTGCCACCGCCGCGCTGTCCGCTCCTCACCAGCGGGCCGCTGACGCGGTCGGGATGGTACAGGGCCTGCAGGGCCGCCTCGCAGCGGGCGCTGTGGGCGCCCCGGTTGATGGGATAGTCCACGTTGCCCTCGACCTTCTTGGCGCGGCCCTCCATCACCCGGACTACCACGCCCTCGCTGGTGGGGCACTGGCGGCACAGCGTGGCATACCAGTTCTCGAACCCGGACACCAGGTCCTCGGGCATCTGGAAGGGGGACTGCACCAGCAGCTCCCTGGCGGGCACACCGCAGGCCTGGAACACCACGGCGCCAGCCGCCGAGCCTCCAAGCAGGGTGAGGAACTGTCGTCTTGTCAGACCCATATCAAATCAGCCTCTAATAGTGGCAGGTAGTGCAGTCGGTGGGCGCGCCGTTGTCGCGATGGCAGTTGACGCAATCGTCCATCTTGAGCGGCATCACCTGCTTCACCTTTACCATGCCGCCCACGTCGCCATGACACCTGGCGCAGACCGCCGACGGCGAGCCGTCTATGGCCGAGAAGAAGGTTATGTGCGGCTCGTGGCTGAAGTGGACGTGGTCAGGTACTCGGTGGACCCGCACCCAGTCTATGCTCTGGCCCTGGTTGTAGATGGCCCGGAGTTGCTCCACGCCAGGACGGCCAGTGCCTGCCACCTTGTGGCAGGTCATGCAGAAGCCTACTGGCGGAATGGTGGCGGCCGCTCCCCTGGTGACGTTCCTGTGGCAGAAGGTGCAGTCTATGCCCACCTGCTGGACGTGGACCGTGTGAGGGAACGCTATGGGCTGGTCCGGGCCCTGGTCGCCGAAGATAATGGGCAGACCCAACCAGGCGGAAATCACGAACAGGGTAAAGATGACCATGCCTGCCAGCAGCACCAGGCTGGCGACGCCCAGCACTCCGTACCCTAGCAGTTTCCTGCCTGAAGGCCTTGGCAAAAAGTCTCCTGGTATCAAGGTCAGCGCATCCTAAATCACTAAGGTATGCAGTCCCGTCTCGCCGCACAGCCTCCCAGCCCCGACGCCGGCTGCCTCAGCCCAGGCCCTGCCGGCGCTTTCCCACACTCCGCAGGTCCCACATCCTGCCAGCAACGCGGGCGCCCCTACCACCAGTAGTCAGGCCAGAACCCCCGCAGGACACCGGCCAGGTCCACTACACGCGCAAGAAAGAAAAGAGCAATGGCAAAGCAGACGATGGCTAGCAAATAGAATAGCGGGCGGGCTTTCTGAAAGGTCTGGCCTATGTGCTGTGAGGCTATCAGCGAAGGGATGAAGATGTGACCGATGAGCATATTGGTGGCGAACAGGACGATAAACGCTACCACTATCCAGAGATTGGTGAGCAGTTGGCCTAGCTGGGCCCACTGGGCAGCGCCTATCGGAGCGGGGTCGAGCATCTTGCGTTCTCCCAAACCGCTGATGACAGCGCGACTGGCTTCGCGTGAAACTCGGTGAAAATTATCACATACTTCTCAGCCATGTCAAGGGGCGTGCCCGCCATCGCACGCATGAGAGACCTGTGCAGCCCCGCACCACAGCGGCTGAAGGTGCCGATATGCCTCTGTTCACGTAATTTTACCAGAGCTTTCGCCTCGTGGCCCTGCTATCTGCATCCGTATTCTGTTTTGGGCAATCTTTATGCTCCTCCCTGAGACTGGCACAGGCCCCGGCCCTGGCCGCGGCTTGTGGAGCGCCCGGGGTTGGCCTACAATACCTGCCAAACCACGCTGCGCCAGCCAGGGAGGAGTGCCATGGCTACAACCATGAGGGTGAACAAGATCGTCGCCAGGATGCAGGCCGGCCAGAAGGCCTACGGCTGCAACCTGAGCTTTCCATCCACGACGCTGATAGAGCTTATGGGACGCGCAGGCTTCGACTTCGTGTCCTTCGATGCCGAGCATGGCCCCTTCACGCCCGAGAGCCTCGACGACCTCTGCCGCATCGCCGACATGGCGGGGCTGACGCCCACGGCGCGCGTCCCCAACATCGAGGCTTCCACCATCCTGCGCTTCCTGGACAGGGGAATCCTGGGCATCACCGGGCCGCACATCATCAACAAGGAGCGGGCGCAGCAGCTAGCCGAAGCCTGCCGCTACGCCCCTCGCGGCAAGCGCAGCTTCGGCTCAGGGCGCGGCGCCTACTTCGGGGACTTCGCCTCCGGCCCCGAGTACATGGAGCATACCAACTCCAATATTATCGTCATCGCCCAGCTTGAGGATGTCCAGGTGCTGGACCACATAGACGAGATACTGGCGGTGGAAGGGATAGACTTCTACGCCTCGGGGCCGCAGGACATCGCCCAGTCCATGGGCCTGCCAGGGCAGCCCAACCATCCGAGGGTAAAGGAGTTCGAGGCGAAGGTGCGAGAGGCCGTGCACGCCGCAGGCAAGAAGATGGCCGACGACGTCATGGTGTCCGCCAGGGCCGCAAACCTGTTCCTGGACGGCGCCAGGGCCTTCCTCAAGGCGCACCAGGGACGCTAGCGGCCGGCCTATGGCCAGGGGAGGTGTGGCCCCATGAAAGCGCAGCTCCGCATTCGCATCCAGCAACGAGGGCCTTTCGCCGACGGCGTCAGCTTCGGCAAGGCCGGCCCCTACGAGCGCCTGTCAGGGCAGGTGGAGTTCGCCGTGGACCCCTACGACCCGGCCTTCAGGGACGTGGTGGACCTGCGCCACGCTCCCAGGGGCGCCTCGGGCCTGGTGGAGTACGCCACCGACTTCTACATCCTGAAGCCCCTGGACCTGGCCCGTGGCAACCGCAGGCTTATATACGATGTCAACAACCGCGGCAACAAGCGCATCCTCCAGTTCTTTAACGACGCGGTGCACAGCAACGACCCTTCCAGGCCGGAGCACGTCGGCAACGGCTTCCTGATGCACCGCGGCTACACCATTGTCTGGTCGGGCTGGCAGGGCGACCTGCTGCCCGGGGAGGGCCGCCTGACCATGAGGGTGCCAGTCGCCACCGAGAGCGGCTGCGAGATCACCGGCGTCGTGCGGACGGAGCTTATCGCCGACGGGCCTGGGGTCGTGTGCTTCCCCCTGAGCGGCAACGACTACACCCGCAGCTACGAGGCCGTCTCCCTGGACACCGCCGAGGCCACCCTTACCTGCCGCGAGTACGAGGGCGACCCTCGCCAGCCCATACCTCCAGGGGACTGGCAGTTCGCCCAGGCCGGCCCCGACGGCAGGCCGACGCCCTCGGCCAGCCATTGCTACCTGCCCTCGGGCTTCCGCCCCGGCTGGATATACGAGCTGGTCTACACCGCCAGGGACCCGCTGGTGCTGGGCCTGGGCTTCACGGGAGTCCGCGACCTGGTCGCCTTCCTGCTGCACGAGGCCCGCGACGAAGACGGCGCCCCCAACCCTCTGCGCCAGGACGGCGTGGGCATGGAGAAGGCCTACGCCTGGGGCCGCTCCCAGAGCGGGCGCTTCCTGCGGGAGTTCGTGTACCGGGGCTGGAACCAGGACGCCCAGGGCCGGCGCGTCTTCGACGCCATATTCCCCCACGTCTCTGGCGGCGGGCGCGTGGTCCTCAACTACCGCTTCGCCCAGCCTGGCCGCTTCCCGCGCCAGCACGCCGACCACCTGTACCCCTCGGACCAGTTCCCCTTCGCCTACCACGTCACGACCGACCCGCTGACGGGCAAGACCGATGGCATCCTCAAGCGCCCCGACACCGACCCGCTGGTCATCCACACCCAGACGGCCTCGGAGTACTGGGAGCGCAGAGGCTCCCTGGTGCACACCGACCCCCTCGGCAACGACCTGGGCACCCACGAGAGGGCCAGGGTGTACCTCTTCGCCAGCTCCCAGCATAACGCCGACCCCCTCAAGGGGCCGGAGGTTGGCACGTGCCGCCACCCGTCCAATCCGCTGAACACCACGCCTCTGCTGCGGGCGCTGCTGGACGCCCTGGACGCCTGGGCCACCCACGGCACGCCCCCGCCCGACAGCCGCATCCCCACAAGGGAATCGGAGACGCTGGTTCCGGCGGAGGTCGCCAGGGCGCAGTTCCCCAGGATTCCCGGCGTGGACTGCCCCGGCAGCCCCAACCGACTGTACGTGCAGGACCACGGCCCGGACTTGGACCGGGGCATCATCGGGCGCGAGCCGCCCCTGGTGGACCACGGCAGAGAGTACGCCGTGCTGGTGCCCAGCGTGGACCCGGACGGCAACGACGCCCCCGGCATCCGGACGCCGGACCTGGAAGCGCCGCTGGCGACTCATACCGGCTGGAACTACAGGCGGGAAGGCTCCTCGGGCAAGGCGCTGGCCGGGCTGACGGGCAGCTACCTGCCCCTGGCCCGCACCGCCCAGGAGCGCCAGGCCGCCGGCGACCCCAGGCCGTCCATCGAGGAGCGGTACCGCTCCAGGGCGCACTACGTGCGCGCCGTGGCCGTGGCCGCCCAGCGCCTCGTGGAGCAGCGCCTGCTGCTGGAGGAAGACGCCGACAGGTACGTGGAGCAGGCCATGACGCAGAAGGCTTTCGACTGATGGGCACGGGAGGCACGCCATGAGACTCACGGGCAAGGTGGCATTCATCAGCGGCGGCGCGCGGGGCATGAGCGCCGCCGAGGCCAGGCTCTTCGCCAGTGAAGGCGCCAGCGTCGCCATCGGCGACATCCTGGAGGAGGAAGGGCGCAGGCTGGAGGCCGAGATCAACGAGAGCGGCCAGTGCATCTTCGTCAGGCTGGACGTGACCAGCGAGGCGGACTGGCGCAACGCCATCGCCGCCACCGTCCGGCGCTTTGGCAGGCTGGATATCCTGGTCAACAACGCCGGCGTCAGCGCCCACGGCAGGGTAGAGGACGTGACGGAGGCCGACTGGGACAGGGTCATGGACATCAACGCCAGGGGCGTCTTCCTGGGCACGAAGCACGCCATACCCGAGATGCGCCGGGCCGGAGGCGGCTCCATCATCAACATCTCGTCCCAGTTGGGGCTGGTGGGCACCGACACCAGCAGCCCGCAGTACCAGGCGTCCAAGGGCGCCGTGCGGCTGCTGACCAAGGCGACGGCCATCCAGTACGCCCGCGAGGGCATCCGCTGCAACTCGGTGCATCCTGGCCCCATCGTCACCCCCATGACCGAGCGGTCCCGCGCTGACCCGGAGCGCTACAGGCTCATGCTGTCGCGCATACCCATGGGCAGGTTCGGGCTGCCCGAGGAGGTCGCCGCTGGCGTGCTATACCTGGCATCGGACGAGTCAGCCTACGTCACCGGCAGCGAGCTGGTCATAGACGGAGGCTGGACGGCCCAGTAGAGTCCTGGACAAAGGAGGATGCTAGCTTGAAGGTAACCGACGTCAGGACCTTTCTGGCCAACCCAGGCAGGGGCAAGAACCTGTGCTTCGTCAAGAAGTACCGCCCCTTCTGGTTCGAGGAGCCGGTGCTGGCCGAGAACGTGGACGCCCTGGCCGAGGTCAAGCGCCAGATCCACATCCCCGTGGTCACCGGCGAGGAGCTTTACACCAAGTTCGAGTTCCGCGAGGTCTTCGAGAAGCGCGCCGCCGACATCATCAACCCGGACGTGTGCAACGTGGGCGGCATCCTGGAGCTGAAGGAAATCGCGGCCATGGCGGAGCCGTACTACATTGTGGTGTCGCCCCACAACTACAACAGCACCACCGTCGGCCTGGCCGCCACCATCCAGGTGTCCACTACCGTACCCAACTTCCTGATTACCCAGTACTTCGTCAACCTGGAGGCCTTCGGCAGGGAGATCGCCAAGGACCCCTTCAAGGTGGAGAACGGCTACATAAAGGTCCCCGACGCTCCGGGGCTGGGAATAGAGCTGGACGAGCAGGCGCTGGCCAGGTACCCTTACCGGCAGTCCGCGCCGCGCTCCGTCCGCCAGTACCACGACGAAGGCCCCTGATACCGCGGCGCCGAGGCCATCGGCGCAGAAAGGAGGACGCAGTATGCCTGGCCCAGAGGAAACCTCCCTGGAAGCCTTCCGGGCGCTGGTCGAGCGCGCCGGCCTCAGCCTGTCGGAGGAGGAGACCAAGACACTCAAGCCCGTGTACGAGTTCTACGCTACCCGCGCGGCCTCCCTCTACGAGGTCGAGCTGGGGCCGGAGGACATGGCCGTCTCCTTCTCCCCGGCCTGGGAGCCGCCGGCGTGAGGGGCCGACCTCACCCCCGTTCCCCATCTCCACGCGTGGAGATGGGGCCATAGATAGGCTAACGCCATGCCATGAAAGGCCGGGGGTGAGGTCTGGCGCTGGCCCAGACAACGCGGCACGACATTGACCTGAAAGCGAGGGAACGCCTATGGAGCTGTGTTACCTGACCATAAACGAGGCCAGCGGCCTGCTCAGGAGCGGCAAGCTGTCACCTGTCGAGCTTACACGGGCCTTTCTGGAGCGCATCCAGCGGCTGGACGGCACCCTTCAGGCCTACGTGACGGTGCTGGCCGACAGCGCCATGGCCGAGGCCCGGCGGGCCGAGGCGGAGGTGCTGCGCGGCGATTACCGTGGGCCGCTTCACGGCATACCCATAGCCCTCAAGGACCTTTACGACACAAAGGGCGTCCGCACCACGGCCAGCTCCAGGGTCTTCGCCGACCGCGTGCCGGCCGAGGACGCCACCACCGTGGCGCGGCTGAGGGCCGCCGGCGCCGTCCTGCTGGGCAAGCTGACCATGCACGAGTTCGCCCTGGGCGGCCCGGACCCCACCTGCGGCTTCCCCCTGGCCCGCAATCCCTGGGACCTGGACCACATCCCCGGCGGCTCCAGCAGCGGCAGCGCCGCCGCCGTGGCCGCCGGCCTGTGCATGGGCACGCTTGGCTCCTGCACCGGCGGGTCCATCCGCGGGCCTGCGTCCCACTGCAGCATCGTCGGCCTCAAGCCCACCTATGGCCGCGTCAGCCGCTACGGCGTCATCCCCCTGAGCTGGAGCCTGGACCACTGCGGCCCCATGACCTGGACAGTGGAGGACACGGCGCTGATGCTCCAGGCCATCGCGGGCTATGACCCAAGAGACCCCACCACCAGCCGGGCGCCGGTGCCCGACTATGGCGCCTCGCTCCGGGAAGACATCCGGGGCCTTCGGGTGGGCGTCCCCAGGCACTTCTTCTTCGCCGATGACCCGCTGTTCAGCAAAGAGGTGCTGTCCCTGGTGGACCGGGCGCTGGTGACGCTGGAGGAACTGGGCGCCACTGTGGAGGAGGTGACCGTGCCCACGCTGAAGTACGCCGGCGCCGCGCAGCCGGTAATCATGCTCAGCGAGGCCTTCGCCTACCACAGTCAGAAGCTTCGCAGCAGGCCCCAGGACTTCGGCGACATGGTGCGGACACGCTTCCGCGTGGGCGGCCTCTTCTCCGGCGGCGACTACGTGCAGGCCCAGCGCGTCAGGAATGTGCTCAAGCGCGAGTTCGCCCAGGTCCTCCAGAAGGTGGACGTCATCGCCTCCCCTGCCATGCCCTCTCCGGCGCCCACCTTCAAAGAGATGACCGTCATGACCACCGCCAGGGCGCCCAGCTTCACGGGGCCATACAACCTGACGGGCATGCCGGCCATCTCGGTGCCCTGCGGCTTCACGTCCGCCGGGCTGCCCGTGGGCCTTCAGATAGCCGGCAAGCCTTTCGACGAGCCATCGGTCCTGCGCGCCGCCTACACCTACCAGCAGCATGCAAGGCTGTACGAGAAGCGGCCGCCGGTGTAACCTGTAGGTCGGGAGTGACCAATGATTGTTGACACTCACGTCCACATCTGGGGGATGCCGCCCATAGCGCCCATCGGCCCCACGGCGCCCAGCTTCACGGCGCTGCCCGACGAGCCTGCCACCGCCGAGGAGCTGCTGGCCGACATGGACGCCAACGGCGTGGACTTCGCCGTGCTGGTGCAGACCTCCTGGTCCACCTGGGACAACGGCTACGTGGCCGACAGCGCGGCGAAGTACCCGCACAGGTCCGTCGCCCACGGCCTAGTGGACCCGCTGGCGCCCGATAATGCCGACGTGGCGCGGTACTGGATGGCGCAGCGCGGCGTCAGGGGGTTCCGTTTCCACCCGGCCTACTACAAGGACGTGGAGATACTGACGCGCCCCGAGAACGTGCGGCTCTGGGAAACGCTCTCGGAGCTTGGGGCCATCGTGCAGGTGCACGGGCGGCCGGAGCACGCCCGCCAGCTTGACGTAGTGGCGGAGAAGTACCCGGCCATCACCTGGCTCATTGACCACCTCATGTACCCCGATGTCTCCTGGGCGCCCCGGTTCAGCCAGTACAGGCCCGTGCTGGCCCTGGCCAGGCACCCCAACGTGTACATGAAAATCTCCGACGTGCATGGCCGCTCCCGGCAGGCCTTCCCCTACGCCGACGTGCACCCGGTCATCCAGCGGGTCCTGGACGCCTTCGGCCCGGAGCGCTGCCTGTGGGGCACGGGCTATCCCGGGCACCACAGGGCCAAGCACGGCTGGCCTTCCCTCAAGGACGAACTCAAGCTTATACGGGAAGGGCTGCCCTTCCTGTCGGAAGCCGACAAGACGAAGATACTGGGCGAAAACGCCGCGCGGCTGTGGGGCCTCGACGGCCAGCCAACTACTGCCAGAGATGAGTGAAGTACTGCGTGCCGAGCGTCTTTGCAAGTCCTTCGGTGGCCGGCCAATTGTAAGAGACCTGGACCTGAGCATATCCTCTGGGGAAGTTGTGGGCCTCATTGGCCCCAATGGCGCTGGCAAGACCACCACCATACGGATGCTCCTGCGCATCATCTAGCCCGACAGCGGCACCGTCCACATCTTCGGGCGTCCCATGGACAGGGAGGCCCTGGAGCGCATAGGCTACCTGCCGGAAGAGCGTGGCCTCTACCGCAATGCCCGGGTGCTGGACGTGATGGTGTACCTGGCCCGCCTGAAAGGCCTGCCCACCGCGAAGGCGCGCCAGCGGGCCATGGAGGTCCTGGAGCGGCTGGGTATGGCCCAGCACGCCCAGAAGAAGGTCTCCGAGCTTAGCCGGGGCATGGGCCAGCTCATCCAGTTTGGCACTACTATGAGCGCTACCGCAGCAACTCGGTCTTGACCGACTGGGCCGGGCCAAGGGAGAAGGTCGCCAGCATCGCCCGGTGGGAGCGCCATGGGCAGGTCTGGGAAGCCTTCCTGGCCGATGGAGTCGCCCCGGAGGCGGCGCTGAGGGAGATGCTGGCCCAGGGCGGGACGTTGCGCCTGTTCCGGCTTTCCAGCCCAAGCCTTCATGAGGTGTTCCTGAGGGTCGTCCGGGAAGGGGACCGGGATGGGCGTTAAGACGCTGGCAGTCCTCCAGTTCGAGTTCCGGGCCATGATGGCCAGGCGCGGCTTCCTCATTGCCACAGCAGCCTTCCCGCTGATTGGCCTGGCAATCATCCTGGTGGTACGGCTCATTACCTCCATGGGAGAAGATGGGCCGTCGGCGCTGGGGTACTTCCTGCTGGGCTACTTCTTCTTCGCCAGCGTGCTGGCCGGCGTGGGCGCCATGGCGACGACACCCCAGGAAAGCTCTCAACTGGGGACCTTCGTGACCCTGCCCGCCGCCGTCCCCTTTTTCATTCTCTCTTTTATCATCGGCGAGCCCAATGGGACCATCGCCCGCGTGCTGACCTTCATTCCGCTGACCGCCCCGCTTACAGCCATGCTCCGGCTGTCGGCGGCCACGCCGCCCTGGCCGGACCTGCTCGGCGGCGCTGTCGTCCTGGTGGCGTCAACAGTGGCGGTCATATTCCTGTCCGCGCGTGTCTTTCGTGCCTTCGTGCTGCTCTACGGCCGGCGTCCGGGCCTGGCCGAGTTCTGGCGGGCGCTGCGGGCCAGCGGCTAGCTGGATGGCCCTTCGGGCTGCTGGAGCAACTGGAGGATGTTGCCGTCCGGGTCGCGGAAGGTGCATACCCAGCCCCCCCAGTGCTCCCGCTCAGGCGGACGCAGGAACTCCACGCCCCTGGACAGCAGCGCCCTGTAAGCCCGGTGGATGTCGTCCACGGCGAAGTTCACCATGACTCTGTAAGGGTCACTGGCGCGGCCATGCACCTGCGAGTGAGTGCCGATGCCCAGCCGCATGTCGCCCCACTTGAAGGAAACGAAGCTGGGGCGCACCGAGTGCGGGCTGAGGCCCAGCGTGTCCCGGTAGAAGGCCAGCAGCCTTTCCAGGTCCTCGGTCCAGATGATGACGCCGTTAACCCCCTGGACTGTCCCGGACTTCCCCTCGCTCGTGCTCATACAACTCCCTGCCCGAGGGCAACTGGAAGGTGCGGTCGCCATAGAAGTCGTCCCAGAAGTGGTCTATGGCCTGCTTCAGCAGCGCGGTCTGCCGCTTGAGGCCCTTGACGCGCTGGTCCAGGAGCACGCAGCAGAAGGCGTCTGTGATGTGTCTACTTTCGGAGACTTCCGCCCGCAGGCCGAGGTCATAGAAGTAGTCCTGCAGGAACTCGGCGACACGCTGCTGCCAGTAGCCTTCGGCCAGCCGGGCACACAGGCGCGTGTTGCAGCGGGCCAGCACGAAGCCTCGGTAAAGCTCGACGTCAGTGTCGTTGCCCCTGGTCTCACGGATAAATGTAACCATGCTGAAGACCATCTTATGCATAGCACCGGCGTGCGTCAACGATTGGCACGGCGGGCACGACCAGGAACGGCAGGGCCACGCTGCCTTTGTGCCCGTGCATCTTGGACTTTACCAGAGAACGCTCTTGCAGGTGGTTTCATATATGCCCTGAATCGGTTATAATTGGGCCTTGGAGACAGGGTGGAGGGGAGGAAAGCTTAAAGAGGGGTCTCCAGAAAGGAGGTTGCTGTATTGAGTAGCAGTAGTCGGAGGTGTGCCAGGTAGGTGTTCCCTGGAACACCTCCCTGACGGGGCTTCGCAGCAGTTGCGAGGCCCCGTCTCCTTTTCAGGGGACTTCATTGTTCTGGCAGCGCGGCGCAGCCTACGCGGTATGGGCCGAAGGCACGCCACGGGCGTAGACGGCCCGCAGGTGCACCACCATCAGGCTGCCGACCATAAAGGCGACGAACATGAGGCCCGTCCCGCTGAGAAGCACAGGCGCCGTCATCCAGGGCAGGTCCATCAGGACGCCGTTGATGGTGTTGAAGCTGCCCATGGTGCCCTGGACGTGCCAGAGGTTGGCGCTCATCACCCGGCCCCGTATGCTGTCTGGAGCGATGGCCTGGACCGCGCTGTGGCTGAGTGTCATGAAGGCCGCCGTCGAGGCGCCCATGGTCGCGGCAGCGGCCATCGCCTGGGGGACCGTGCTGGTAAAGCCCAGCACTATGGGCGTCAGGCCGCTCAGGATGCCCACTATGAAGAAGAGCTGCCCCCTCAATACCGAGGCCTCCACCCTCGCCAGCAATAGATTGCCCACCACCGAGCCTGCGCCCACGCCGATCATCAGGTAAGTCGGCCCTTCGAACAGGTTCTTCTCCGCCTGCATGCCAAGCTGCGCCCTGGAGAAGAAGGGGAATACCGACTCAAAGGCCATGGTAAGGGCACAGTGAAGGACCGTCAGCAGCATAAGGGACAGCAGCAGCGGGTGGGTGTACACGTAGCGTATGCCGGCCACAAGGTTGAACAGCACGCCGTGACCGGCCTCAAGCGTGCCGCTGGAAGAAGTCCTGATGCCCAGGACCTGGCTCCAGCCCACTGCGTAAAGGGCGGCGCACATGAAGAAGGCCGGCTCCGGGGCCACGAAACTGATGATAGGCAGCACCAGAAGCGGCCCCATCATGCGCGACCCCTGCTGCATGAGCTGGTTCAGCGCCACGGCGTTGAGCAGCCGGCCCGGCGGCACGAGGTTGGGCAGCAGCGCCTGGTTGGTGGGCAGCTCGATGGCACGGATGGAACCATTCACCACCGCAAGGCCCAGCACCTGCCACTCGGTTATGGTGCCGCTGACCGCCAGGAAGGCCAGCAGCAGGTTCTGGGCCACGTTCAGGCCAAAGGTCAGGGCCAGCACCCTGCGCCGGTCGAAGCGGTCGGCCAGCAGCCCTGTAAACGGAGTGACCAGCAGGCCAGGAATGAGGGCAGCCGTGGTGACGAAGCCCACCCAGGCATTGGAGCCGGTGAGCTCGAAGACCAGCGCGCCACGCAGCACGATGAGCGCCCACGCCGCTGACTGGGCGCAGGCGGTGGCGAACCACAGGCGTCGGTAGTCACCGTAAGCCAGGGACGAAAAGAACCCTTGCCTCTCGGCTCCCTCGTACAGACGCTTCAAACCTTCCTAGACCTGTACCGTGGGGATTTCAGACGCCGGCTGCTGGCCGCTGTGGGCCGGGGCAGAGGAGAAGGCAGGCCCTGGATTCAGCGACTGCTGCCACTATATTACGAGTCGTCAAGATTTACAAGGGCCAGCTCCGCCTCAGGGGCGCGCCAGGCCCAGCCGGGGCGACGGAGCCGGTAGAAAGGCTGGCCCGACCGGCGGAACCGTCCCACAACGGTCCACAGCCATCTCCGGGAGTCCTGGACCACGTCGCCCCTGCGGAAGCGGAAGGGCAGCCGCGGGGGGACATCGGCCAGCCCGAACTCCCGCGCCACCCTCAGCGCCCCCTCGCGGTAGTGGAAGTCGTGGCGCAGCAGCTCCAGGCGTCCGGCGCGCTGGAGACCGTGGGCCAGCCGCCGCCAGAAGCGCGGGCTGTGGCCCTCGCGGGACCTGGCCTGGGCATGGGCCAGCTCGTGGGCCAGGACATACCACAGGCGCTCCGGCTGGCCCTTCAGTTCCTCCGCGCCGATGGAGATGTAGCCCCTGGTGCGCCACCACTCGCCTCCGCGGCCCCTTCTGGCCCGGACGGGCGGCACAAAGGCGAAGCCGCAAGCCCTGGCTACTTCCTCCGCCAGGCGCTGGAGCGCACCATCTTCATCACCGTGCCGCGACATAGCCGGCCCCGAAGGGAGCGGACACAGGCGTCGCCGGAGATGCGCTGGCCCCGCCGGTCACGCTCCGCTGCATCATGGGAATGATACTACGACGCACGGGAGGAAGAGGTCAATGCATGCCAGGGCCATCCTGGCCACCGGCTTCAGGCACCCCCGGTATTTCGTCCGGCCCGCTGGCGTGCGCCATGCCGGGAGGCAGGGCCTGGCCCTTGACACCCCACCTTCGAGGAATACAATGGGGCGAGAGTCCCGTGCACCTGCACACCCAGGAGGAGTCATGAGCGCACCCAGAAGGCTGACCGGAAGCCACCTTATCGCCAGGGCACTGCAACTGGAGGGCGTCAGGAACGTCTTCACGCTGGCTGGCGACCACGTGCTGCCGGTCCTGGACGTAATGAGCGATATGGACTTCCGGTTCATAGACACGCGCCATGAACAGGCCGCCGTGCACATGGCCGACGCCTGGGGGCGCCTGACCGGACAGCCGGGCGTCGCCATGTACACCACGCCTGGCTTCGCCAACGCCATCCCCGGCCTTGCCAACGCGTGGCACTCGGGCAGCCCTCTACTGTCCATCAGCGGCTCCGCCGAGCTGATAGAGCTGGGACGCGGCGCCATGCAGGAGATTGACCAGGTGGGCATGGCGCGGCCCACCACCAAGGGCGCCTGGCTGGTCACCGACGCTCGTCGCATCCCGGACATGATCGCCCACGCCCTGCGTGTCGCCTACAGCGGCAGGCGCGGGCCAGTGCACCTGACCATCCCCGTGGACGTCCAGCAACAGCAGGTCTGGGAGGAGGAGGTCGCCTTTTACCAGCCCCAGGAGTACCGCAGCATGGGGCCTTCGCCGGCCAGCGCGGAGCAGGTGCGCCAGGCTATCGAGCTGCTGCACGGCGCACGCAGGCCCCTGGTCATCGCCGGCAGCGCCGCCGCCTATGCACAGTCCGGCGAGGCCCTCCAGCAGTTCATCGAGACTACCCATGTCCCACTGATGACCGAGGGCGACGCCCGCGGCCTGGTGCCCGACGACCACCCTTACTGCTTCGGCTTCTTCGACAGCGGACTGAACCGGGCCGCCCGCCTGCTGCGCCAGGCCGACGTGGTTGTCCTGCTGGGGCGCAAGCAGGACCTGATCATCGGCTACGGCATGCCGCCCACCATCGGCGCTGGCGCCAGGGTCATCCAGGTTGACCCGTCAGCCGCCGAGATCGGGCGCAACCGCGGCGTAGCGGTGGGCATCGTGGGCGACGTGGAGGCTGTGGTGCGCCAGTTCACAGAGGAGGCCGCCAGTCACACCTGGAAGGACCTGCCCTGGCTGGGCCAGCTCAGGGCCGAGCGCGAGGCCCAGATGGAGGCGCTGGAGTCGCTGGCGGTGCCCCAGGCACCCATGCACGCCATGTACGTACACAGGGTCTTGCGCCAGTACATCGGCCCCAACGATTTCCTGGTGTTCGATGGCGGCGACTTCTGCCACTTTGGCCGCGCCTACCATCCGGCCCTGAAGCCCAGGAGCTGGTGGTACCTGCCTACCCTGGGCATGCTGGGGTCGGCGCTGCCCACGGCCATAGCCATCAAGCTGGCCTACCCCGACAGGCGCGTCATCATGCTCACCGGCGACGGCTCCTTTGGCTTCAACGGCATGGAGTTCGACACCGCCGTGCGCCACAACCTGCCGGTCGTCGCCATCATGGGCAATGACGCGGCCTGGGGCATAGACCGCCAGATACAGCTTGGCGTGTATGGCCGGGCCGTCGCCACCGACCTGCTGCCCACGCGCTACGACCAGGTGGTGCGCGGGCTGGGCGGCTACGGCGAGCTGGTGGAGAACCCCGAGGAACTGTCCTCGGCCATCGAGCGGGCGCTGAAGCTGGAGCGCCCGGCGCTCATCAACGTGCAGGTGCAGCGCGCCATCAGCCCGCGCGCGGAGGCCGCCATCGCCCGCTGGAAGAGCCATATGCCCCAGCCACTATAGGAGGTGAGGGATGGAGAAGCGCAGGCTTGGCCGCACAGGCCACATGAGCACGGTGGTCACCTTCGGCACCTTCAGCGTGGGCCACGTTGGTCAGGCGGAGGCCGACCGGGTCATCCAGTTGGTGCTGGACCACGGGGTCAACCACATTGATATCGCGCCCAGGTACGGCGAGGCCATGGAACGCCTGGCCCCCTGGATGCCCAGGATACGCGACAGCGTCTTCCTGGGCGCCAAGACGGCCATGCGCACCAGGAAAGAGGCGTGGGAGGATATCCGTGGCTGCCTGCGCCGCCTGGGCGTGGAGTCTTTCGACCTGTTCCAGCTCCACGCCGTGATAACCATGGAGGAGCTGGACGCGGTGACCGCGCCGGGAGGCGCGCTGGAGGCCCTGGTGGAGATGCGGGAGCAGGGATTGACCCGGTGGATAGGCATCACCGGCCACGGGCCTGAGGTCCCGCGAGTGCACCTGGAGGCGCTGCGCCGCTTCGACTTCGATACCATCATGTTCCCGGTCAACGCCGCCATGTACAGAGACCCGGACTACCGCGCCGCCGCCGAGAGGCTGTTGGCCGAGGCCGCGGCCCGCGACGTGGGCATTCAGGCCATCAAGATGATCGCCCGCGGCGGCTGGGGCGACCACCCGCGCCAGTGCAACACCTGGTATGACCCTCACCGCGAGCAGGAGGACATAGACCGGGCGCTGTGGTGGCAGTTGTCCCAGCCCATCCACACGGCCCCCAGCGCTGGCGAGCCGGCCCTGGTGGCCAAGGTGTTGGACGCCGCCGAGCGCTTCCGCCGGCTGACGCCCCAGGAGCAGGAGGCCGTGGTGAGCAGCCAGCGCCCTCCCCTGCCGGAGCCAAGGCTGGCCATTCCTGCGGCCACGTAGCGGTCTGACAAAACTTGCTACCTGGCAAGCATTTATACCCTTTGCGGTTGACTGCGCCATGAATTCGGAGTCACGCGCCTTCCTGGCTCCCTAAGGCAGGGCGTGT
>FWPU01002858.1_pt1 | contig 45804 bp, 45 predicted proteins | sample 2228361 | NCBI WGS metagenome assembly FWPU01 (sample SAMEA103939777, study PRJEB20133) | metagenome
GTAGATCCATAAACCTTAATTATATTCCATCCCTTTTCAATTGATTTATAGCAAAGTGAGGTATCTATGGGTCCACCACCTAGAAAAACATATTTTATTTTTTTATGTGGCTTAAAATCTTCGTTTATTAATCTATAAAGTGTTGTTGGTACAAGAGAAATATGTGAGGGCTTAAATTTATTTAGTGATAATTTTAAATCCTCATGCTTGATTGACTCTGAAATCGCAATTTTACTGCCTGCGATAAGAGCACGACAGATAATCATAAATCCACCAATATGATAAAATGGAAGAGAAGTCAGCCATATGTCTTCCTGTTTTAAATTTATGAATGAATTTAAGTTTGATACACTTTCATAAATATTTTGAAACGTGTGGAGAACTGCTTTTGGTTTGCCAGAGCTTCCTGATGTAAATAGAATTAATGCATCTTTGTAGGAATCAAAATGATTAATCTGAAAAACAGATGAATAAAAAATTTCATTTGATGTTAAATATGAAAGCGGAATGTTTTTTACATTGTTAAAGGTGACCAAATTATTTTCTGATATTAAATGTGATATATTGATTTCTTCTATTAATTGTGAGAGTTCATTTTCTGTTACTCTGATATTTATTGGAACGGGAATAGCTCCACAAAACCATATTGCATTTATTAGAAAAAGAAAATATTCAGAATTACTTAAAAGTATTCCAACCTTATCGTTTTCATTTACACCTGAATGTCTAAGTAAATGAAAAAATTGAAAAGATCTTTTGAAATAATTTTTGTAATTAATTTCTTCTTTAGAAGTAATTATTGCAACGTATTCCGGATTGTACTTGCATTGAATTACTAACCAATGGTTGTTAGTTTCAAAATTATTCATGATTTATAATAAATGCAGGTGGAAAATCATTTATATTAAATTTTATTATGCCATCATCAACTTTATAATAATCTTCGCAGATATTACGTTGAAAATAATTTATTGTATCAAGCCCATGAGCAAATTTATGTGATGTATAAGATGCTATTAAGACAAGTAAACTTTTTGCAATAGGAGATTCAAATGTAGATGATATAATAACAATTTTATCTTTTTCTTCAGCGTAATTAATTAACTTGATTGAGTCAAATAATGCTCCATAAATCATCGGTTTTAGGATAATAAATTTGATATTTGAATTATCAATAATTTCTTTTGCTTTGAATATATTTTTTATTGATTCGTCGAGAGCAATTATTGAATAATCTTCTGCAAGAGCCAGGTTGCTTTCTAAATTTTTACATGGCTCTTCTATAAATTCTATCTGTAAATTACTTAATTCCTTTAAATAACTTTTTGCATTTTTGTATTCCCATTTTCTATTGGCATCCAGTCTTATTTTAATCTTATTATCAAATTTTTTGTTTATGTTTTCTAGTAGTAAGAGATCTTCTGTAAAATTATTTCTTCCAATTTTTATTTTAAATGTTTTGTATCCAGCATCAAATTTTTCTTGAATATTTTGAATGGTGAAATCAACAGGAAGTAAATCAATAAGAGCATTTATTTCAATAACGTCTTTGAATTTTCTTTGTTTTAAAAAAGTGGGGAGTTTTTTATTTCTTGCAAAAAGAAGATTAATAAAAATTTGTTCAAGAGCAAAACGTAAAGAATTTAATTTTGTTAATCCTTCAATCTGTGAAATTGCAAGCTGAATGTTTTCACTTAAATTTAGCTTTTGTGAGCAAATTGTTTTTATATCTTCTTCTAATTCTTTTAACGATTCGTAACTGAAATATGGAAAAGGGGAAGCTTCGCCATAAGTCATATTATAATGTTCATCTAAAACTCTTATAATAAAGCCATCTCTTTTATTGAAAGAGATGGATGAATTTTTAAATTCAGATTTTAATTGTAAAGAAAAAGGGAAATATTTAATATCATTTAAAATCATAAAACAATACCCAGAGCAAAGAGCAAGCCATAAATAGCAGAAAGTTTAGCAGTGAGTTCAAGTGTTTTATTTAATTCTTTTCCTTTAAGTGTATAAATCATTCGAATTAGTTTCAATGAAAGAGGTAGTGTTAAAATAGGAATGAATACAATAAGATTTTCTTTAAATGTAAAGTATACAACAAATAAAACAACGTAAGATAAAATTATCAAAATTGTATACTGTGCTTTTGAAAATTTTTCTCCAAAGATTACCGCGAGTGTATTTTTACCGCTTAATTTATCTTCATCTCTATCACGATAGTTGTTGACAACAAGTATGTTTGTTATAAGAGCACCAACGGGAACTGATGCCCAAAATATAAGTGGTGTTACTTCATGTGCCTGTACGTAATAAGTTCCTATTGTTCCAATGAATCCAAAGAAGATAAAGACTGCTATATCGCCAAGTCCATGATATGCCAGTGGTAAAGGACCGGCGGTATATGCAATTGCGGTTATAATGCAGAGAATTCCAATTATAAAAATCAACCAGCCTCCAAGATAGACAAGATATAATCCAAGTATAAAACTCATAGAAAAAACAATTATAATTCCAATTTTCATCTCTTTGACTGATATTAAACCTGATGATACTACTCTTTGAGGTCCAATTCTTTCTGTTTTATCGGAACCCTTGAGATAATCATAAAGATCATTTGTAAAGTTAGCACCTATTTGAAATAAAATAGAGCAAAGAAGTGCTGTTACTGCAGCCATAAAATGAAATTTATTGTAATAAATTGCAATTGCTGACCCAACAACAACAGGCACAATAGCTGCAGGTAAAGTTTTTGGTCGGGTAGCCAAGATCCAGAAATAGATTTTATTTGGTTTTAATATTAATACTCCCATATTTGAATAAATTTTTACGGTACTCTGGGGAATTTAGAAAAATCTGGTTTTCTTTTTTCCAGATATGCATTTTTTCCTTCCTGCGCTTCTTCTGTCATGTAATAAAGTAATGTAGCATTCCCAGCTAATTCCTGAATTCCTGCTTGACCATCGAGTTCTGCATTGAAAGCAGATTTGAGTAATCTAATTGCAAGAGGACTTTTTTCAAGAATTTCTTTTGCCCATTTAATTCCTTCTTCTTCAAGTTGTTTTACAGGTACAACTTTATTAACCAGTCCCATCTGTAGTGCTTCCTCTGCATTGTATTGACGGCATAGATACCAGATTTCACGAGCTTTCTTTTGACCAACAATTCTTGCTAAATAACTTGCACCAAATCCACCATCAAAGCTTCCTACTTTTGGTCCTGTCTGTCCAAATATTGCATTATCTGCAGCTATTGTTAAATCACATACAACATGTAAAACATGTCCGCCACCAATAGCATAACCTGCAACGAGTGCAATTACAGGTTTTGGAATACTTCTAATTTGTTTTTGAACATCAAGAATATTTAATCTTGGAATTCCATCTTTTCCTACATAGCCTTTATCCCCACGTATTGACTGGTCGCCTCCTGAACAAAATGCATATTTACCATCTTTTGCGGGACCTTTTCCTGTCAACAAAATGACACCAATGTTTGTATCTTCTCTTGCATCGTTAAATGCATCATACAATTCCGAAACTGTTTCTGGACGAAAAGCATTTCTTTTCTCCGGACGATTAATCGTAATTTTTGCTATCCCGTCCATTTTTTCGTATATAATATCTTCATATTCTTTTGCTTTTATCCAATTGTAACTCATATGCTTTCCCTTTTTAGTTTATAAAGAAAATCTAGAACAAATTTAATAAAAACATCCTGCTTTTCTAAGTGAACATTATGGTAACAATTTTCTGCAATTTTGTGTTCAGCATATCTGAATTTTTCTTTCATTGCTGAAGCAATTGATGTGTATTTTTCATCGTTTTCCCCAGTTATAAGAAGAATTGGAAATTCTAATAAATTTAATTTATCCCAGTAACTTGGCATTAATCCAGTGCTAAATCCTTTAAGGATATTGGATAAACCTACTGCGTTGTTTTTATATTTTTGTTTTTTGATTAAATAAAGATCAGGATCTTCTTTTGAATAATTAAATAAAGGAAGAGTGAGCCAGTTGTCAATAAATTTTTCTATACCATCTGTTCTTATTTTTTCTGCAAGTAAAAAATCTGATACTATTCTTTCTTTTTTTAATGTGTAATTCTCAATACCAGCAGTAGTGCTTTCAAAAATTGCAGCAATTATTTTATCTGGATAATGAAGGCAATAAGAAAGAGCTGCTCTGCCACCCATTGAATAACCACAAATTATAAGTTTTTCAATTTCGAAATAATTAACAATATATTCGAGTTGACTAATAATAGAACCACAGGTGTAGTAAGCAAGATCGTCAGGCGAATCGCTTAAACCGTGACCTATTAGATCAATTGCTAAAGGGAAATAATTTTCTGGTAATTTGTCGAACAAAAAAAGCCAATCTTCTGCACATCCTGTAAATCCATGTAGATATATTATGGGAATTTTTTCTTTACTGAATTTTTTTTCATCAATAAGAATATTGATCCCGATTTTATTTACTTTTACTTTCATTTAATATCTTATCAATTGAAGATGTTATTGATTTCCATATTTTTTCTCGAATAACTTTTGATTTCTTTGGATTTGTTTTTATCTCGAGTACTGTTAATGTTTTGCTTTTTATTGAATTGATAAGTTTAATTTTGAAATCATTAAAATTATTTATTAAATAGTATTCTCCACCATACGCTTTAACAAATTTTGAAAAGTCTATATTTAATGGAGTAACAAAATTATCTATGTAAGTTTTTCCAAATCTTGAAATTGGAAGCGATTCAAATATCCCTCCACCATTATTATTAATCAATATTATTGTTATAGCAATTTTAAATTTCACTGCGTTCATTAAGCCGTTTAAGTCGTGGAAAAATGCAAGGTCACCGGTAACAAGTATTGTGGGTTCCTTTGAAAATTTTGATATTCCAAGAGCTGTAGAATTTATCCCATCAATCCCACTTGCACCACGGTTACAATAAATTTTTATTTGCTTATTATTTGTTGATGCAAAAAAGTCTGCATCTCTAATTGGAAGACTATTTGATAACATCACATTGCATTTTGAGGGAAGTAATCTAAAAAGTTCATAGAGAATTTTCCCTTCAAAATTAATCTCCTCCTTCTCTATAATTTGTTCTTTTATTTTCTCCGCATTATTATTGAGTATAATAATATCCGAAAGCCAATCTTTATTTCTTTTCAATGAATTTATTTTTTTTAGCACAAGTTTGAAAAAAAGAAGCGGATCGATTTTTAAGATTATCTTTGCTGTTAATGTGGGGTCGTTTCTATCTCCAAATTCATTTATTAGAATTTTTTCGGCTCTGGATATTTTGAAAAAATTTTGAATTACATTTGAAGTTGGTGAGCCACCAAATTGGATTATTATTTCAGGGTCATACTTTTTACAAAAGGAGTTAGACTTTACTAACGAAGTTAAATTTTCTATTACGGTTTCATTAGAATATTTTCCGAATCTCATTCCAGAAGATGCATCTGCAAAGATTGGGTATCTTAACTTCTTTGATATTTTAACACAATTCTTGACAAATTCAGTATCATAATTATTATAACCAACAATAATTAATCCACGTTCGTATTTGATTAATTTATTTATGATATCATCTACAGAGGGATTATTTTTTTTTGCTATAATTTCTGGTTTATTAAATGAGTTAAAAATTTTATAAAGAAATTTAATATCAATTTTTTCTGTGTATGTATCCGGTTCAAATGGTTTATCAAACTGAAAATTAAGATGAACAGGACCCGGGTTTTCATATAATGCAATTTTAAGAGTATCATTTGTTTTTTGAATCAAAGAAGAAATACTTTTTGATTTAATTTCGGGCAAACCCATATCTGCAAAGTATCTTATGTGATTTTTGAATATGTTGTCCTGATTGATTGTTTGATTGGCTCCTGTGTTCCTTAGATAATATGGTCTGTCTGCAGTACAAACAACAAGTGGAATTCTCTGATAATATGCTTCGATTATTGCAGGATAGAGTTCAGCAACTGCAGTCCCGGAAGTTGTAACAATTGCTACAGGAGTTTTTGTAGCCTTTGCAATTCCAAGTGCAAAAAATGCTGAAGAACGTTCATCAACTATTTGGAAAATCTTTACACTCTTATTTTGCGCAAAGGATAAAGTAAGTGGTGTACTTCTTGAACCCGGAGAAATACATACATATTTAACACCAAATTCTGTTAATCTTTTTACAAATAAATCGCACCAGATTGTATTTCTATTAATTGATATTTTCATTTTTTTCTACTTTTAAATAATGAAATCATTGGTTTTAATTTTAATTCTGTTTCTTCATATTCACTTTTGATGCTGGAGCCGTCAACTATACCGGAGCCAGCAAATAGATATAAATAAGAATTTTTTATTAATGCAGATCTTATACTTACTATAAATTCTCCATTTCTCCTTAAATTAAACCAGCCTAAAGTTCCGGCATATAAGCCACGATCAAAATTTTCAGATTTATCAATAATCTTCAGTGCTTTATTTTTGGGAAGACCACACACTGCGGGTGTTGGATGAATATTTTTTATTATTGTGATTATAGGAATTTCTTTACTAATTTCCGTTTTTACTGGGGTCCACAGATGCTGAATATTTTTTAGCTTCTTAACTTTTGTTTGTTTAAAAGTAACATTCTCTGCCATATGTGATAATTTTTTGAGCAAATAATTAAGAACTGCAACATGCTCATTCAAATTTTTATTATCGTTAAGTAAATTATATTCTAATAATTGATCTTCATTTTTATCTTTTCCTCTTTTGATTGAACCTGCTAATGCATCTGTTTCGAATTTGTTTTTTCTGAATTTTCCCAGTAGTTCTGGTGTGGCACCTAAAAATGTTGATTTATTGTTATGCCAGATAAATATATAACATTCAGGATAATCTTCTATTAATTTCTCAATAACATTTTTAATTGAAATTATCCTGTTTAGTTTTATTTTTTTTAAACGTGCTATTACAACTTTTTGAAGCTCTTCTTTTTTAATTTTCTTTAATACAGTGTCTACATTTTTTGTCCATTGAAAGTATGTTGTTGAATTATTTTTACTATCATTTAGAGTTTTATATGTATGTAATTTATTTTGCCTGTTAATAATTGTTTTAAATTTTTCATTGAGTTTTTGAGGTAAATCTACTTTTATCGTTTTATTCAGAAAATTAATAGCAAAGTAAAATTTGTTTTCGAAAGTTATAAAAGAAAGTTCTGGCACGTACCAGATTTCTTTTGAGTAGTCTTTCCATAGATCTGTTTTTTCTGATGTGGGGAATTTAATGCCTCCTATAAAAAGAGGATAAAAATCGAAGTCTGTTTTTTTAAAATTGTGAATATGTTTTATTTTCTTATAATGATTTTTTTTAAGTTTATAGATACAACCGTTTGAAATGAAGGAGTAATTTTTTTCAGGATTTTTCCAGAAATAGAAATTATCGCTCATTAAAATAAGGTTGAAATATTTATTGAATGATTGATTGTCAATTTCTTGAATGTAAGTGTATATAAAATTTACATTCTTATCTTTAGAAATTTTTTGTAATTTATTAATGAATTTTGTGAAGTTTTTATTATTAATTATCAAGTTAAAAATACTTTTAATGTTTATTTCAAATTGTATTAATTGCAAATGCAAAATAATAAAAAGGGATGAAATCAACTTTTACATAAAAAATTTAAATTGTGAAATCAGGTTCTTTGATTAAAAGATTTAATTATGAGGGCTGGGGAAAGCATTTATTAATAATTAAGGAAGGAGAAATGAAAATGCAAGTAGAAAAAGGGGAAGCAGCAATTCAACTTATGGAAAAAATTACTAAAACAGGGGACAAATTCAGAAGATTGCAGTCAAAATATATGTTTGAACAAAAACTTACGGCTCCCCAATTTGGTGTTTTAGAAATTCTTTATAGAATGGGTCCTTTGCCGTTAAAAAGAATTAGTGAGGAAATGCTTGTAACTGGGGCAAATATTACCTGTGTGGTAGATAACCTTGAAAAAGAAGGATTGGTAAAAAGAGTTCATTCAAAAGAAGATAGAAGAGTAATTCTTGGTGAATTAACACCAGCAGGTAAAGCTAAACTTGATCAGATTATGCCACAATATACTGAGAAGGTTGTATCTGTTACTTCATCTTTAACAGATAATGAACAAAAACAACTTATTTCGTTACTTGAAAAATTATCATTTTAGTTGCGTAATATAAATGTAATAGAAATCCATTCATCCAATTGCATTTTTTCTTGTTGATTGAAACCTAAAGAATTGTATTTACTGATAATTTCTTCTTCGTCATCAATTAAAAGACCGGATAAGATTAAAATTCCGGTCTTTTTAATTTTGTTTTTAATTTCTTCTGCTATATCTAAAAGAACATTTTTATTGATATTGGCAACAATTAAATCAAAATCAATTTCCGGTGTCTGAGAAATCTCTGAAAGACGAATTTCAACCTTATCTTCGACTTTGTTTAATTTAATATTTTCTTTGCCATTAAGAAAACACCACTCATCATTATCAATTCCAATAGCTTTTTTTGCACCAAGCAATACGGAAGCAATTGCTAGTATGCCTGTTCCTGTTCCGATATCTAAAACAATGTCATCTTTTTTAACATATTTCTCTAAAAATCTTAAAACCATCTTTGTTGTTTGATGTTCTCCTGTACCAAAAGACATTTTGGGATCGATAATTATAATTATACGTCCTTCTTCGGGTTGATAATCTTTAAATGATGGTTTGATAATAATTCTATCTGAAATTTTAATTACCCTTACATTTTTTTCATATTCTTCATTCCAGTTTTTGTCTTCTATCTCTTCTTCGGAGATTTGATATGTTTCAATAAGATTGTGTTTTTTAGCATTGTGAAGAATATTTTTAATGTCCTCTATCGAGATATTTTTAGTTTCATCGAAGAAGGCTATCAGATTATTTTCTGTTTCGTTTATCCCGTTTAAATTTAGTTGCCAGAGTAATCCACTGACGATCTCATTATTTTGAGGAATTGTACTGATTGTTACTTGCTTGAATTTTTTCATATGCAATTTATGTTAGGAATTTATTTCTAAAATTTAGTTGCTATTATAAATCATTTCACAGATTTTATCCTGAAAATCTCTTGCTGTTTTCGCAGAAGTAGTAAAATTTTGCATTAGTATACAAAATGCAATTAAGTGATTTTGATGATTGAACATATACCCTGCAAGATTGCTTATCCCACTCAAAGTTCCGGTTTTAGCTCTTACTTTTCTGAATGCACTTGAATTATGCATTCTTTTTTTAAGAGTACCATCATAACCAGAAATAGGAAATGAATTATAAAGTTTTATAAACAGTTTTTCTTTTTCATAGTAAAGATATTTTAATATGGCTGTAATAAGTTCAGCAGAAACTAAATTATAAAACGACAGGCCAGAGCCATCAACCATTTTAAAATTTTTGGGGTTAAAGCCTGCAAGCGTTATAAGGCTATCAATTAATTTAATGCCATTTCTAGCTGATGCTGGTTTACCAAAATATTTAAAAGCGAGCACATGTAAAATTAATTCGGCTCCCAGATTGTAGCTCATTTTATTTGTATATACAATAACGGAATCGAGTTCTCTTTCGAGCGTAAAAATATGAGTTGCGTTTTCAGGTGCAGTATTAAAGCCCGAGCTACCATTAATTATTATTCCGTTGTCAAAAAGTTTTTCTTTAAATAATGTTAGAAAGAATTTTGCAGGATTTGCGACGCTAAAAGTTAATGTGTCTTCAGCTGATTTGATTGATATTTTACCGCTTACAATAATTTTATCTTTATTGTTTATCCAGTCCTTTGTTATAATAAAATTTGAATCTGTATTTTCAGTAGTTAGAGAAGTATTATTAATCTCAAAATAACTTGTTTTAGGAATGGTTTCGATTACAAGCGGACTTTCAATATTTGAAGGTCTGAAAATAACATTGAAAATATTTTTATTTATGGAAAGTGGAGATATAAAAGCAGCATGAGGGGAAGGATTATCGTCCCACATCCAGCCTTCACCCCAATGCAGTGAATCAGTCATAGATATATCGGCTAATAAATTTCCATTTACTTTTTTTATGCCGATTTTCTTTATAATATAAACAAGTGAATCAAGATCCCATAACGAAAATAGTGGATCGCAGCCACCGACTATGAATAGATTTCCATTACAAACTGAATCCATAATGTCGCCCTCACATAGAATCTTAGTCTGAAATTTGTAATCATCAAGAAAAATGAGAGCTGCTGAAGTACTTAAGATTTTTTGAATCGAGGCTGGGTGCAGAAGTAGAGTTTCATTTTTTGAATAAAGTTTTTTGTTATCTGTTAAATCATATATATCAATAGCTACTATAGTTGTTTTGAAAAAATCATTCGAAAATAAACTATCAAGAGATAAAGAAAGAGAACTTTTTTCTTGAGTAAAAGAAAATTTTGGGAGAATAAAAAGGAATAGCAGAAAATAAAAAGAAAAATGTTTCTTAATCATTTTAGAAATATTCTCGCTCTCTAAATTCAACTCCAAGTTCTTCTGTTACAAATTTTTTTGCTGCTTCTGAGTCAACCTCGCTCATACCAACTATTGTCATTATCACGCGTGAATATTTTTTTGCTTTTTTTGCAAATTCTATCATTTCTGTATGAAGTGAAGGATCAACTCGCATAAGTTTTGCATATTGAATTGGATCAACAGAGTTAAGACTGATCGAAACAATATCGATTAAACCATAGAGTTCGGGGGTAATATCTCTCTTGTTTATTATGTTACCATGACCATCTGTGTTGAGTCTTGTAATACCTCCGTTGTCTTTAACATATTTTGCAATTTTTTTAACAACATTCCATCTAATTGTCGGTTCACCATAGCCACAGAAAACAATTTCTTTATATTTCTTTGGATCGCCGATTTCTTTGATATAAACATCTGTATCCGGTTCTTCTGATTTTTTCATTTTAAGATTATAACCGTTGATAACAGCATCTCCCTTTCTATCACAGAAAACACAATCAGCATTACAACGATTTGTGATGTTAATATATAATGAATTACCAATTTTATATGTGAAACTAACTGGTGGCTTTTTACCAATCCCAAATAATTTATAAACATTATAAGAAGTTGCTCTTGCTACATCGTCTATAGTAAGATTTTGTATTTCAGCAATTTTATTTGCAACATATTTAATATAAGCTGGTTCGTTTCTGTTTCCCCTATAAGGTACTGGAGTCATAAAAGGTGAATCTGTTTCCAGTAACATACTTTCAATTGATATACCCGATACAATGCGACGCAAATTTTCAGCTTTGCTAAAAGTTATATTACCGGCAAAAGAAATAAAATGTTGCATTTCTATTAATTCTTTTGCACCTTTTAGTGACCCAGCAAAGCAATGAAATTGTGCATGCAAACCTGAATCTTTATACTTTCTTGCTATATTCATTATATCTTCTGTAGCTTCTCGATTATGAATTATAACAGGTAATTTTAATTTTAAAGCAAGTTGGATCTGTTCTTCAAATGCCTTTAATTGAATTTCGCGTGGAGAAAAATCGTAATAATAGTCTAAACCTATTTCACCAATTGCTACTACTTTTTTGTTTTTTGCAAGTTCTTCAAGCTTGTTTATTATTCCATCATTCCATTCTCTACTATCATGAGGGTGTACACCAACAGTTGCATAAATGTTATCATACTTTTCTGCCAGTTCAATTGCCTGCTTTGACGAAATTAAATCTGTTGCAGGAACAATAATTACATCCACATCAGATTCCTTTGCTCTTTGAATTACCTGTTCGACTTCGCCATTAAAATTTGGATAGAAAAGATGAGCGTGAGTATCTATAAACATATTTGAATTTCTCTTTAATTTTAGAACCGTAAATTATATAATTTTTTACTTCTATGACTGAAAAATCCGTAAATAGTCGCTGCTGTGTAATAAATGCTGCTAATTTACCTTTTTTGTTGGTAATCCCAACCATGCTAATGGCAATTCATTAAACTTATAATGACAGTTTACACTCTGAATATAGTCAAGTACATCTTTATACTCTTTCTTTTTGAACCAATCACTTAAAACATAAACATATTCTACTCTTAATCCTAATGGTGTTACTAACTTCAAATATTGTTTTCTTTTAAAATCACAGGTCTGTAATTTCTCATCAACTGAGCCTGATACTTGTTGATATTTTACCTCAATAATAAATAAAGTATCCCTTACTATTACAAGCATAGCATCGTCAGGTAAAAGTCTTCTTGAAATAATTTTTCTCCAATCAATATCGTTCTCCTCAAGAAATTTATAAAATTCATGTTTTCTAAAGCACCGTGCTACTAATTTTCGTTCAAAATAAACATCAATTCCAGCTTTTTCTTTTGATTTTTTTATAGTATATCCAGGAATTCTTTCCAATAATTTATATAGATCAACTTTTTTCTCAAAATTTAACCCTGTCAACGTATTAGAACCACCTACTCCTCCTTTTTTCATGATTGCATCCCCCATAAATCAAGTTTATTATTATTTTCTTGAATACACTCTTTTAGTCTTCTTATGGATAATGATACATATTCCTCATCGATCTCACAACCTATAAAGAATCTATTTAATTTTATTGCGGCAACGCCCGTAGTTGAACTACCAGCAAAAGGGTCAAAAATCAAATCACCTTCTTTAGTACTTGAAAGAATGATTCTTTCCAAAAGTTTAACTGGTTTTTGTGTTGGATGCTTACCAAACAATTTTTCTTCACCGTTCGGAGCTTGAATTGTCCACACAGTTTTCATTTGCTTTCCTTTATTTAATTTTCTCATCTCTTCGTAATTAAAAAAATGTTTTGATTTTTTGTTTTTGGCTGCCCAGATTATTGTTTCAGTTGAATGAGTAAAATAACGGCATGAAAGATTTGGTGGAGGATTTGGCTTTTCCCATGCAATATCGTTTAATATTTTCATGCCAAGTTGTTGCATAGCAAATCCTACAGAATAAATAACATGATGAGTTCCGGATACCCAAATAGTTCCGTTTGGTTTAAGTAACTTCTGACACCGGGAAAGCCATGAAAGATTAAACTGGTGATTTTCATTGACGCCTTTTGATTTATCCCATTCTCCTTTGTCAACTTTTGTCATTTTACCTGCATGACATGTAATGCCACCATTGGATAGAAAATATGGTGGATCTGCAAAAATCATATCAAATATACCATCAGGGTATTGTTCTATTAAAATATCCATTAAATTAAGGCAATCATTCTTATAAAGAATTACACCATGCTCATCGTTTCTGAAAACGCAGTTTTCTTGAGGGAATGAGTAATTAATAAAATTATTTTTTTTGATTTTACTCATTTTAATAATTCGGGAAAATTTTTATCCTGTCATTAAATATTTTGTCACTACAAATAAATTACAATTTTCTATTCTGGGACTAACATTTTAAAGGCTTCAGGTAATTTGCCAAAAATAAAACTGTATTCTCCAGGAATTTTTCAAGTTGTATCGTAGAAAAATAAACTTAAAATTATTCGTATTTATAGATGTAAATATTTTTTCCAATAATTTATCTAATCATTTAAAACAAGTCCTTCATAATATTAATTCAAATTAATATATTTCTCCTATTACAAAGCAGGTTTCGCCAATAGATTTACTGAGATTGATTATTCTATCTACATCATTTTTATTTGCAATAGCAATTAATCCAATGCCAAGGTTAAAAACATCTCTCATTTCATCTTCTGGTACGTTTCCAGATTGTTGAATTAAGTGGAATATAGCAGGTCTTTCCCAGGCATTCCAGTCAATTTTCATATTTAAGCCTTCTGGGATAACTCTTTTTGTATTATCTATTATTCCTCCCCCTGTGATATGAGAGAAAGCTTTAACTGGGATATTATCTTTAAGTAATTTAATAATGTTTAGATATGATTTATGAATTCGTAAAAGTTCATCGCCAAGTAAATTATCAATTTCATCTATTTTTTCGTCGAGTTTAAATTTATTGAGTAATACTTTTCTTGCGAGTGAGTAACCATTTGTATGCAATCCGTTTGAAGCAAATCCTATCAATAGATCACCCTTTTCAACATTATTACCATTTATAATTTTTTCCTGTTCAACCAAACCAATAATAGTACCTGCTACATCATATTCATCTTCAGCATAAAAGCCCGGCATTTCAGCTGTTTCGCCTCCAATTAAAGCAACGTTATTTTCTTTACATGCTATAGAGAAACCTTTAATAATTTGCTCGACTTTTTCTGGTATTAATTTCCCAAATGCAATATAGTCCAGAAAAAATTGTGGTTCTGCACCACAAACCGCTATATCATTCACACAATGATTAACAAGGTCCTGTCCTATGGTGTCGTGTTTATTAAGCATTATGGCGATTTTAATTTTTGTACCCACTCCATCGACGCTCGAAACAATGACTGGATTTTTCCACTTATTCAAATCGATTTTGTAAAAAGCACCAAAGAGGCCTATTCCGTGTAAAACATTTTTATTAAAAGTTGATTTAGCTAAAGATTTAATTCTCTCCAGAGCATTATCTGCAGCCTGAATATTAACTCCCGCTTCCTTATATGTTATACCCACTTTTACCTCTTTATTTTTAATTACAAATATAAGAATATTCATTTGAAACTTTGGAACAATTTAAGTTGTCATATGCAACGTTCTTATCAATAACTCATCTAATCTGAAAAATTGCTTAATTTTTGATATTTTTGAAACCACGGTTATAAAGGATTTGCCTATGCAGGATTATCAATTAAAAGATAGGGAAAAGGCGATATTGAGATTCGTAATTCATCAATTTATTTTGACTGCAAGCCCAGTTGGTTCAAGGAATATTTCAAAAAAATATAATATAGGACTATCCCCGGCATCTATTCGTAATATTATGGCAGAATTAGAAGGACTTGGATATCTTGATCATCCTCATACTTCTGCAGGAAGAGTACCAACAGATAAAGGATATCGAGTTTATGTTGATTCATTAATGGATCCGCCAAGGTTGAATTTTCGTGTTAAACACATAATTGACATTAATCTTAGTAAAGCTCCAAGCGAGACAGAAGAGTTACTCAAAGTAACAACACATATTTTGAGTGATTTAACAAATCAGCTTGCTATGGTGACATATCCAAAATTTGAGCAAGCTGTTCTTGAAAAAATTCAGATTGTTCAGCTTTCTTCTTCAAGAATTCTGGTTGTAGTTACAGTTAAATCCGGGTTAATCAGAACCATTACTTTAGAAATAGATGCAGAAGTAAAAGAAGAACAACTTGCAGCAGTACAACATTTCCTTAATGAAAAATTATCCGGTTTAAAATTTTTCGAAATCAGGAATACAATCGGAGATCGAATTAAAGATTTTGATAAAGAAGCGTATCGACCGATAATTAGAGTATTTCTTAATTCTGTTGATAAAATTTTTACTGATATTTCTAACGAAAAGATAATTTTATCTGGAGCAAAGAATATATTAAAACAACCAGAGTTTGCAGACCACGAACAATTTCAAAGTATTATTGAACTTATTGAAAATAAGGATATAATAATTCACATATTGGAAAAAAACCAAACTGCAAAAAATGATGATGTGCTTGTGACAATTGGCGAGGAAAATAAAGATGAAAAGTTTTCTGATTATAGTGTTATAACAAAAGAATATAAAATTGGAGATTTACAGGGAACTGTTGGAATTATGGGACCTAAAAGAATGGATTATTCAAAAATAATTGCAGCAGTAATTTATGTTGCTCAGCAACTTTCTGAAGAATTAACTAAAAAATAAAAATGAAAAAAGGTGATTATGGAAGATACAATTAAAAATGAACAAAATATACAAAATGAATTACCAAAGGATCAGCAAGAGATTGGTAATAACGAAACTCTAAAACAAGAAGAAAAAGCTATAAACTTTGATGAGCTTGAGAAACAAATTAAAGAATTAGAAGATAAGATATCAGAGCTTGAAAAAAATAATAGCGAGTTGAAAGATGCATTTTTGAGAAAAGCTGCAGAATTTGAAAATTATAAAAAGAGAAACGAAAATGAACAGCTCATTTTGATTAAATACGCTGCCGAACCTTTTATAAAAAGCATTTTAACAGTTTATGATGATCTAGAGCGTTCATTAAATCATATTAAAGACGATAATAGCTATGAATCTTTGAAAAAAGGCCTTGAGCTTATTTATGATAAGTTCACAAAAATTTTAGAATCTTTTGATATTAAAAAAATTGATGCTGTAAATCAGCCTTTTGATGTGGAATTGCACGATGCATTAATGCAAAAACCGGTAGAAAACATACCCCCCCATACAGTAATTGAAGTTTTAGAACCTGGCTATATTTATAAAGATAAAGTTATACGGCATGCAAAAGTAATTGTAAGTTCTGAAATAATTACAGAAGAACAAATCAGGGAAGAAAATACTAATACACAAAATAATAACAATCATCAAGGATAGAAATTATGGCCAAGAGAGATTATTATGAAGTATTAGGTGTAAGCAGAGATGCTTCGGATGAAGAGATAAAAAAAGCATATAGAAGATTAGCTATGCAGTATCATCCTGATAGAAATCCAGGTAATAAAGAAGCCGAAGAAAAATTTAAAGAAGCTGCAGAAGCTTATGAAGTTTTAAGCAACCCAGAAAAACGAGCAAAATATGATAGATTTGGACATAGCGGTTTACGTGGTGGTGAAGACTTTAGAGGTTTTGAAAATGTTAACGATATATTTACTCACTTTTCTGATATTTTTGGTAGTGCTTTCGGTGGCTCATCAATATTTGATGATTTCTTTGGAACAACAACTTCACAAAGAACCCAAAAGAAAACCACAGGCATGCCTGGCTCTGATTTAAAGATAACTTTAAAACTAACACTCGAGGAAATTGCAACGGGTACTACCAAAAAAGTCAAGATTAAAAAATATAATAAGTGTGAAACATGCAATGGTACTGGTGCAAAAGCATCTTCTGGTTATAAAACCTGCACCGTATGCAATGGTACAGGAGAAATTAGACAAGTATCCCGTTCAATATTTGGACAATTTGTTAATATAACAACCTGTAAAAATTGTGGTGGCGCAGGAAAAGTAATTTCAGAACCGTGCCCATCATGTTCTGGTGATGGTAGAGTCTATGGAGAGACAACAATCAAGATAAATGTACCAGCAGGAGTTCATGATGGAAGTTATATGACTTTAAGAGGGGAAGGTAATGCCGGAAAAAATGGAGGTCCTACAGGAGATATAATAGTTGTATTTCAAGAATTACCGCATCAATACTTTACAAGAGAAGGAGATGATGTAATTTATGAATTATTTATAAGCTTTCCAGAGGCTGTATTGGGCACCGAAGTAGAAGTTCCTACTTTAACTGGAAAAGCTAAATTAAAAATTGAACCAGGAACGCAACCCGGTAAATTTTTGAAGATGCGCGATAAAGGAATTCAACACCTTAATAGCCATGGGGCAGGCGACCAACTTGTGAAAATTAATATTCATGTCCCCAAAAATATTACTGCAAAAGAAAGAGAATTATTAAAAGAACTTCAGAAAATGCCTAATATTAAAGTTGGTGAGTAATAACTCAACAATCAGAACGAGGTTAAAATTAATCTTATCAGACAAATATCAAGAAAACTTGGCTTTACAGAATTAGAAATCAAAGTAATTTTATTTTTACTTGTTGCATTACTGATAGGGATAATTATAAAAAGCCTTCCCCCTAAAAAAATTCCTGAATTTAGTTATGAAAAAGAAGATAGCATGTTTTACAATTCTCATCTTCTAACTCTTGATTCATCAGAAAAATATATGAGCACCAGAGTTGATTATCAGCAAGAACTTTTAGATTTTAGCAAAGAAAAATTAAAAGAAAATATAAAAGATAAAATTAATATTAATACAGCAACTATAAATGATTTGATGGAATTGCCTGCTATAGGAGAGAAATTGGCAAGAGTAATAATTGATTACAGGAATAAGAAAGGTGCGTTTAAGAGTATAAATGACTTATTAAAAGTCAAAGGAATTGGTAAATCAAAACTTGAAAAGATAAAAAACAGAATCACAATTAAGTAATCTTTTTGGGAGGAAATAATGAGCTATAAGTCTGAACCATGGTATATCCATGCTGTTTTATATGCTATTATTGTTGTTTTGGTTTATGTATTAATTAAAGTTGCATATCTCGATCCGAATGAAGTCTTGGAGAAGGAAAAATATTACAAACAAGAATCAAGATTAAGAATGTCTAATCTTCGTGCAGCTGAAAAACTCTGGGAAGCCAAATACGGAAAATTTACAGACAATCTTAATGACTTAATTAATTTTCTTAAAACAGACCCATCTGTTAAAAATGCCATAGAAAGTTATGATACGGTTACAGGTAGATCAACCAATCCATTTGTAAAACTCTCTGATGGCAATCTGGTTTGGGATACAATCGCTCATTCCCCTAAATCAGGTAAGCCTTACATCGTTCAGGTCGATACTTCTATAAGTGCGGACACTATTATCGATAGACGTGGGAGAATAATCAAAATTGACACTATTAAAACAATTGGACAGAGATACTTTATTCAATGCCCAGATGGTTACGGAACTATTGGTGATTTAAGAAGTGATGCTCTCAAAAATACTGCATCATGGGAATAAAATTACTTGAGTTAATGTGTTTCATAATCATATAGGCATAAATCTTACAGGAACAAAGTTTCAACTTGTTGAGATAAGCTATAAACAAAAATCATTTTATCTGGAAAACATAGACCAGGTAATTTTCAAAGAAACCTTAAGCCCTTCTTTTCTGAAGGGCTTTAATTTTGAGTGGGAATCTAAAATAATTTCACTACTTCAGGAATCTTTTAGTAAAATAGTATCAAAAAAAAATCCCGTCTCAAAATATATTTCATTTTCACTGTCAAACGAATTTTTTACTGTCTTTGAAATACCATTTGAGCCAACATTAACAAAAAAAGATTTATCAGAACATTTTAAATGGGAATTATCAATTTTATTTCCATACCTAAATTATGAAGATTATCTTATTCAACATATAGAAGTAAATAAAACAAACACACGTCAGGAAAATGTGGCGATTGTTTTTTGCTTAAATAAAAATTTTGTAAATGCCATCAATAAGTTTAGTAAAATTAATAATCTTGAATTGAAGTATATAGATAATGCTCATTTATCTTCTGTTGCATTTTTATATTTACTCGAGGGCATAGAAAAAGATAGCATTGTTTTTAGCTTTTATATTGATAAAAATATTTCTTCTTTTACTGTTCTCGAAGGGAAATATCCATTTTTCTTTAAAACTTTTGATACATTAAATGTGCTTAATGCTGTAGATAATTTTTTATTATTACTTTCAAAATTTGGAGTTAAATTATACTCGATTAATAAAATCGTAATTAGTGGGCAAAGTATAACTGATGAAGTAGTAATAAAATTGGAAGAAAAGTTTAATCAAAAACTGCTGAAAATTAATCCATTCGAAAAATTAAAAGTAGTTGATACATTAAAAAATAATCCTTTGTATATTTCACAATATAATTCATTTACTGCAGCAACAGGAATTGCCCTTAGAGTAATATGAGAATAATTGCAGGGAAATATAAAGGTAGAGTAATCAGGTTTCCAAATTCTAAATACGTACGTCCAACTACAGATAAGGTCAAAGAGTCTTTATTTAATTATTTAACGAATAGAATTAATTTTGATGGAATTAAAGTATGTGATGTTTATGCAGGTTCGGGTTCATTGGGTTTAGAGGCTTTGAGTCGTGGAGCAGGTGAAATTCACTTTGTTGAAAAAAACTTATTTGTTATTAAAGTTTTAAAAGAAAATATATATTCATTAAATGAAATGGATAATTGTAAAATCTATAAAACCGAAGCAGTTAGATTTTCTCTTATGAAAAATCATGAAGAATATAATTTAATTTTGGCAGACCCACCTTTCTTTAAAGACGATATACACATTGTGGTTCAGAATTTAATTAAAAGAAATTATTTAACCAAGGAGGGCATTTTAGTTGTTGAACGTTCTATTAAAACAAAAGATGCAGATGTTGAAAATTTTCATTGTGAACCTTTTAAGAAAATTGGCGATAGCTTACTTTATCTATTTGAAAATAATTGAAATAATTAATCAGAGATAAAAATGGCAAAAGTAATATATCCGGGAACATTCGATCCGGTTACAAATGGTCACATTGATATAGTTCAAAGAGCAAGCGAACTCTTTGAAGAAGTTATTGTTACAGTTGCAAGAAACCCAATGAAAACAGCTCTTTTTACGGTTGAAGAAAGACTTGAGATGTTGAGGGAGAGTTTGAAAGATTTTAAAAATGTTATTATCGATTCTTTTGATGGTTTGGTAGTAGAACATGCAAAACAAGTTGGTGCAATAGGAATTATAAGAGGTTTAAGAGCAGTTAGCGATTTTGAATATGAATTTCAAATGGCTCTGATGAATAGAAAACTTGCAGGCGATATTACAACTATTTTATTGATGCCACATGATAAATATACATATCTAAATTCAACAATAGTTAGAAACCTTGCTCAATTTCATGGAAACGTGTCTGAGTTTGTTCCACCAATTGTTGAAAAAAAATTAAAAGAGAAGTTTGGTTATTGAGTTCGTAAATGCGTTTATTAATTATTGACGAAATTAACCAAACTCTTTTAAATTACATTTCTTTTTCAGCTACAAGTATTCGTCCATCAACAAAAAGTCCGCGTTCAAGATGTCTTTTTCTTATATAAACAATTCCATCTTCGTTATGTGGTTCACCATAAACAGAATGTATCGATTTTAATCCTCCCAGATATTTCCTTGCATCAGAAAGATAAACTAAATCACCAACTTCTGCTACCATTTTATGCATATCTTTTTTAGAAAAGTTAATAACATCCTCGTTATCGTCCTTAATTAATTTCCAGTGAACTTTAACACATTCACCTTCTCTTTCGTTAACTTTTTTTCCCTTGAACATTTCCATTGCTTTATTTATGGACCATATTGTCAGACCTTCTGTTTGACGCTGTGGTTCATACTTAATATAATGTGTGGAAATTAATGCTACGAAAAATGAGGCTAAGATAGTAGATGCAAGAAGAAGTTCGAGTGAAAATATATCTAATTTAAAAATTGTAACAATAATATCTAAAATAACAACAATAACAGTAAATAAAATTATGGGATACATAATAAAATGGCTTTTTGAATCAATAATTATATCAGAGAGTTTTTTTAGCTGTCGTTGAAAGACTGTTGTAAATATAGCAAGCGAAACACATACAATTAGATTATAAAGTGCACTCATATAAGTATATGGATGAATAGGGTCAAATGGGGTACCATGTGCAATTGGTCTAATTAATTCGTAAGGGAATCTATTACCTAAAAGCATGAGCGAAATACCACCAATAACTGTAGTAATTAATCCCGCTGGAGTAAATTTTTTCCAGAAGGCACCAAAAAAAATTGCAACCATTAAAGGAGGAGTTAATGTTGAGTGAAAAAATGCATGGGCTTGATATATAGTAGGATAAGAAACAAAGGCATATACAGCTAAAACACCCATTAAAGTTAAACCTACAGTGGATATTCTTGCAATTAACATTGCTTTTTTTTCTGGTAGACGCTTATCTTTGCTTAATTTTTTGAGCCATATTCTAACGGGCCTATCAACATCATTTACATAAATTGCTGATGCAGCATTTACCAGTGTACTTACAGTCGACATAAGTGCTGCTGCAATTGCTGCAACAATAAAACCAAATACACCAGGACCGGTAAGAATATTAGCAACTATTATAAAGACAGAATCGGGGTTAACATCTGGAGAAATCAACTTAGGGTTCATTACGGAAATTGCTTTTGCAATCCATCCTCCACCACCAACGACTATAGCAGAAATTGGTAACATAAATAGAACATTAACTGCTGCTGCCTTTCTTCCTTCGTGTACATTTTTTGTGGCCATAAATCTCATTATTAATCCCATGTTCATAAATAAAAAACCTACAGAACCAGCAATTGCGTCTTCCCAGAAAGTACCGACTGAATTAAACTCAGAAGGTGAGTTAAAACCAGCAAAAGGAAGTTTCCAGCTCTTAGGTAGGAGATCCCAGAAAGAATCCCAGCCGCCAACATATGATATACCAAGAAAAAAAACTAATAAACCTGCTATTAGAAGCATTGTACCTTGAACTAAATCCGTAAATATAACGGCTGTCTGACCACCAAATGTTATATAAATACCCGTAATTACTGCTGTAACCCAGATTAGACCCATTAAAGTAACATGAATCTGATAACCAAATATTATAAAATATTCCGGCATTAAAGGCATTATAGCTTTCCCCATGGTAAGAAAGCCGATCCCTACATAACCAATTAAATAAAGTAATTGAAGAATTGTTACAAGAAATCTTGCAAATGGTGAGAACCTGCGTTCAAAGTATTCAGGAATCGACCGAATCTTTGAATAAACGATTATTGGAAGCCAGCCGAACATAAAAAGTGGCATAAAAAACCAATCATTCATATAAGACATTGACGATGAAAAACCATATTTAAATCCCATAGCAGAATATTTTACAAAACTATGGCTGCTTATTCCCGTTGCAACAATTGACATTGCAATTAACCACCAGCTGAATCTTCTACCCCCGAAGAAAAAATCATTTGTATCTTTGTTGTATTTTGCAAAGTAGGAACCAAAAAGCAACATTGTTATCATGTAAACAACAAGAACAATCCAGTCAAGTTGAGTTCCAATATTATGTATATTTTCCATATTAAACTCACATATATAGTGCGGCAATTATTAGGAAGGCATGTATAGCCATGAAATAGAAATATCCAAAAATTAAAGCTTTCCACCAGAAGCGATGACGTTTAAGTCTCATGTCGAGTGCTTTTGTTTTACGGATTAATGTAAGTCCCATAATAAAAAATATTCCTCCACCACCATATAAGTAAATAAAAGGTAACCAAGAGTTAAAAAATGTTGGCATATATAAAAACCTGAAATTTTTTGTATGCCAAATTAGGAGGCTTGGTTCTTATACGCAAATTAAATATCGAAGCCTTTATCCGAGATAAAATCTTTTATTAATCTTAATTGCATTTGATAAGCAGTGTATCTAAATTAACTTCCTAAATTTAATGTTTTCTTTAAACGGAGGTTGATAATATATGGCGATGATGGCCAGAATGAGGAGTTTAGCTCCGTGGTTCATTCTTCTAGTTGGTGGTTTATTTGTTCTTTTTATGGTAATCTCAGATTCAAGAGTGCTTGAGTTTATGGGACAAAGATCTCAAAATGTTGGCTCAATTGATGGAGAAGATATTTCATATCAGGACTTTTCTAACATGGTTGAAAGAGCAAGGCAAAATCAGGAAAGATTGACAGGACAGACAATTGATGAGAGCCAGATGGACCTCTTTAGAGATCAGGTGTGGGATGCTATTGTAACACAAAAGTTATTGCAAAAAAAGATTAAAGAATTTGGTATTGTTGTCACAGACGATGAAGTGAGAGAAGCTCTTCTTGGACCTAACCCACCAGAAGAATTGAAAAGACAATTTACAGATTCCGCTGGAGTTTTTAACAGACAACTATACGAACAAGCACTTCGAGATCCACGTAACAAAGAGATTGTACTTTATTACGAAGATATAATTCGAGAACAAATACAACAACAGAAACTACAGGATTATCTTTTTGCTTCGGTTGTTGTTGGCGACGAAGAAGTTAAAGAACATTTTATAAGACAAAACATCAAAATGCGCGCAGATTATATTCTTATCAATACTGCTTCCATACCTGATAATGAGATTAATTTCACCGACAATGAATTAAAAGATTATTATGAAAAACACAAAGATGATTATAAAGTAGAACATACCAGAAAGCTTAAATATGTTCTATTTCGTCGCCAGCCATCTAAAGATGACTCTTTGGGCATAAAAAATAATCTCAATGCAATTGTTGCAAAAATCAAATCAGATACCGCTTCTTTCAAATCTTATGTTCAGATCTATTCTGATCAACCTTATAGAAGAGATACAATATCAATTACAGCTTTACCGGTTGAAGCAAGAGAATTGCTTCTTAAAGCAAGCAAAGGGGATGTTATTGGTCCAATTGCTACTTATGAAGGATATACAGTTTATAAGTTAATAGATAGAGTAAAGTCCAAAAACGAAGTAGTTCGTGCTTCTCATATATTAATTCGTTCTTCCGGTAATGATAAAGAAGATTTCGAGAAAGCAAATCAAGTTTATAATGAATTGATAAAAGGAGCTGATTTTGCAACTGTTGCAAAGTCTAAATCAAATGATCCCGGTTCTGCTTCTAAAGGAGGAGATCTGGGTTGGTTTGCAAGAGGTCAAATGGTTAAAGAATTTGAGGATGCATGTTTTAATGGTAAAATTGGTGTAATTCAAAAACCTGTTAAAACCACTTATGGTTACCATATAATCAAGGTTACAGGTAAATTAAATGAAGATTTTGTAATTGAAAAAATTACAAACAAGATTCAGGTTTCTGCTTCAACATTGGACAAACTTTATCAGGATGCATCTGATTTTGCATATATTGCAAAAGAAAATGGTTTTGATTCCGAAGCTAAAGTAATGAATTATGATGTAATTGAAACACCTCCATTTTCGGAAGATGTAGTAGCAATTCCTGGATTGGGTGTTAATAAAGCTCTGGTTAAATGGACATTTGAAAATAGCCTTGGTAATATTAGTGATGTATTTAAGGTTCCCACTGGTTATGTTGTTGTAAAAATATCTGATATCACAAAAGCTGGCTTTAAAAAATTTGATGAAGTTAAGAATTTTGTTAAAGTAAAAGTAATGCAGGAGAAAAAAATTGAGAAAGCATTATCAATTGCAAAACAAATACGAGCTAAACTGGGAGATAATGGGAATAAGCAAGTGGCATTAACAGTGTGGGATAAAGCACGCATTGATTCAACAGCAGAATTTACATCGGCTGGCCCAATCCCAAATATTGGTTCGGATTATGCTTTTATCAATTACGCTCTTAAAGGAGAGATGAATAAATGGTCGCAACCCGTTAAAAGTAATTTTGGTGTTTATTTGATTAATGTAAGATACCGAACTAAATTTGATCCAAACACATTTGAACTTCAAAAACAGGGTATTAGGAGAGAACTCGCACAAAATAAAAAGATGTATCTTTTTAACTTATGGTTACAGGAAATTAAAAAAGAAGCAAACATAGTCGATAACCGACATATCTTCTATAGATAATTTAAAAAGCCGTGAATGTTTATCACGGCTTTTTTTATTTCTTTACTGTCTTTTCTAAAATTGCTTACTTTACGTACCACAAATTTATTTTACTAAATGATTCGGAATATCCTTATAATATTAATTTTTTCATCTACTATTTATTCTCAAGGTTTCTTTGATTTCTCGATCTATTACAATTACACAAATACATCAAAATTTTTTCTTCAGCCTAAATCACCAAATCCCGTTGTTCGTTCATCTTATAATGAACTCAACGATATAATAAGTTTATCTTCGGAAATAAGAATTTTATTAATTGAAAATTTGTATGCAGGTGTGTGGGTCGAAAGAATCGAAAAAACGTTTGTTAACAAAAATTTCAATCTTGGAAGTATAAGCATGGATATAAATGATGGTTATCAAATTATTCCTGTTGAAATTTTATTTTATTATTATCTTCCATTTTCTACAAAGAAATTTAAATTTTTTATAGGAGGCGGAACGGGTTTGTATTTTGGAAAAAGCCTAAGACAATTCAATAATGTATATGCAAAAAATGATGGGTTAAATATTGATTTCGGTATTCAGATCTCTTTTTTAATCGATTATGTTATTGCAGATTTTATATTTTTAAGAACCCAGATGAGATTTCGTGACCCCGACATAGAATTAAAAAGTAAATATTCTGATAGCTCCTTTACTTACAACAACAAGTCGTATATTGTTTATCCACAAACTTATACAACTAAAGTTAATGTTGATGGAATAAGTTTATGCTTTGGTCTGGGAGTTCTTTTCTGAATTGGTTTCCAAAGGTTTATTAAGATTAATTATATTTGTTAATAAATTTTTTTTCAAAATTATGAGAATCTATTTAACAGGCTTTATGGCAAGTGGTAAAAGCACAATAGGACCAATTCTCTCTAATGTGCTTGGTCTTGATTTTTATGATTTAGACCAGGAAATTGAAGCAGCCGAAAAATCTACAATCGTAGAAATATTTGAAAAAAAGGGGGAGCCATATTTCCGAAACCTTGAAAGTGAAATTCTAAAAAAATTGGTGCAAAAAGATAATGTGTTGATTTCACTTGGGGGTGGAACTATAACATTCCCAAAGAATTATGAATTAATTAAAAATACGGGAAAGATTATTTATCTTAAGGTGTCTCCAGAAGAAATTTATAAAAGAATTAAAAATAAAACCGATCGCCCATTATTACGGAATTTTGTATTAGGAGAAGCCTCGAAAGAAGATTTTATGAAGAAAATTAATGAGTTGCTTGAAAAAAGAATTCCTTTTTATGAAAAAGCAGATTTGATAATCGATACTACTTCATCTCCCATTGGTGTAACAATCGATACAATCGCAAAAAAATTAATGAGATTAATTGATGAAAACGATTAATATTGAAATCCCCAATAATTCTTATCCCGTCCACATAGGCAATAATATCTTTACAAGGCTTTTCGATTACAGTGTTGCACGAAATGGTAAAAGTATTTTTTTTGTCGTTGATAAGAATCTCTATCTAAATCATAGAGATGAATTTTCTCTTTTTTATGATAAACTTGATATGAAAAAATTTTTGTTTTTATACGAAGCTTCTGAAAAAAACAAATCTTTTGATGCCATAAAAAAAATAGTATCTGCATTGATAAAAAATAATTTTGGTAGAGATACGATTTTAATATCAATAGGTGGAGGGATTACAGGGGATGTTGCATCTTTTGCAGCTTCGATTTATTCCAGGGGTATAAAATATATTCAGGTCCCAACTACTTTACTTGCTATGGTCGATAGTTCAGTGGGGGGTAAAACAGGTATTAACTTTGGGCATACAAAAAATATTATTGGAACATTTTACCAACCAGAAGAAGTGATTGTTGATGTAAGATTTTTAAAAACGTTACCCCACGGTGAAATAATTTGTGGTATTGGCGAAGTAATTAAGTATGGTCTCTTGATCGGAGATGATTTCTATGATGAAATTAAGAATAAACTTTCTCGAATACTACAACTCAATTATTCAACTTTAATAGATGTTATAAATAAATGTATACAGTTCAAGGGTGATGTAGTGAAAAATGACGAAAAAGAAAAATCGGGACTTCGAAAAATTCTTAATCTTGGTCATACGTTTGCTCATGCAATTGAGGTTGAACAGAAACATCAAATTAAACATGGACAGGCTGTAATTGTTGGAATTGCATGCGCACTCCATTTATCAAATAAAATGGGCTATCTCAACGATTCATTGCTCGAAAAATATTTGCCATTGCTTCTAAAATTTACTGATTGGATTGATATTCAGAAATATAACCCGCATAAAATTTATGAAATTATGAAGCGAGACAAAAAAAATAAAGAATCAAAAATAAATTTTGTATTACTTAGGAAAGCCGGTCAGTTGCTTATCGACGTTGATGCCAAAAAAGAAGATGTTCTTTATGCTTTAAATAATGGTCTTCAATACTATAAAACCTGATTATGATTATTAAAAAAACTATAATCATTTTTTCTCTCTTAATTTCATTTTCTTCTATAATTATATCTCAGGATACTCAAGAGATAAGAGCTGTCTGGGTAGCTACAAATTATAGACTTGATTGGCCTCCTCCAACTTTTAACACCGATATTCAGAAAAAATCTTTAATCGAAATATTTGACAGTATTAAATCAAAAAATCTGAACGCTATTTATTTTCAGGTTAGAAGCAATGGCACGGTTTTATTTCGCTCATCTTATGAGCCATTTTCTTTTTATTTGGATGGTAAGGGAGGAATGCCATACGATCCGCTGCAATATGCAATTGAAGAAGCACATAAGCGAAATCTTAAATTGCATGCTTGGATTAATACAGTTCTCGTCTTTGAAGGAAAACAATTTAATATTATTAATAATCCAGAACATGTGGTAAGAAAAAAAACCGAGTGGATTATTGAATATTACATTAATGGCGAAAAATCTTATTGGTTGAATCCGGCAATACCGGAAGTAAGAATATATATTTCTGATATCATAAAAGAACTTGTTGAAAAATATAACATTGATGGTATTCATCTCGACTATATTCGTTATCCTGGTGACAAATTTAATGATGATTCTCTTTATTATACTTATGGAAAAGGGTTATCCAGAAGCGACTGGCGAAGAAAAAATATTACTGATCTTGTTGAATTGATTTATCAAAAAGTTAAAAGTACAAAACCCAATGTTCAAATTGGTGCTACACCAATTGGAATTTATAAAAATCATAACAATATGTATGGACTTGAAGGATATGAAGATGTATACCAGGATTCAAGAGAATGGTTAAGAAAAAATTTGGTTGATTATATCACCCCACAAGTGTATTGGACCTTCAACGAAAATGTTAAATTCGATGTTGTTGCTAAAGAATGGATTGATAACTCATTTGGTAAAAAGGTTATTATTGGAATTGGTGCCTTCAAAGATGATGTGAAAAATAAGATTGATACGATGATTCAATACACCCGCAATATAGGAGCAAAAGGGTTTGCACTATTTCGATATTCATATGTCAAAGATTTAAGGTTTCAAAAAATTTTTAATGAAATAAAATCTGATAATGTAGAAAGTATTAAAGAAGATACTTTTGAACCAGTGAATTTCTCTTTATTAAATGGCAATTATTTGAAACCAAGATTTGCAAAAAAATCGAGATATTATTCGGAGATTTTAATTTTTTCTGAAAATGATGAATATATTGAAGTTATTGGAGTTAATGAAAATGATGAAGAAATAATTATAAAACAAAAAATTAAACCGGGGAAAAATATAATTGAAATAAAACATAATGTAGAAAAATATAATGAAATATTACTTCTCTTTAAGTCTTCAAATAAAATGATGAGAATAAAATTGTAATTAATGAGAGAATAAAATGTCAAAAAAACAAAAAAGAAAAAATTTGTACTTACAAATTACAGTTGTAATTGTAATATTATTTTTTATAATCTATTTTGTTCTATCTAATCTTATTTTCAAAAAACCTGAAATCAATCCCGAACTGGAAAATGCAATGAGGGGGAAAGCAGCATATTCATTTACAAAAGAAGGGGAACTTTCATTCATTAATTCAAAAGGCGAATTAATTTCTCAATTAAGTATCGAAATTGCTGACGATGATGAACAAAGAATCACAGGACTAATGTTCAGAGATAAGATGGAAGAAAATCAGGGGATGCTTTTTATTTTTCCGTATGAAGCACCTCAATCTTTCTGGATGAAAAATACAATCCTTCCACTTGATATTATTTTTGTCAGTGCGAAAATGGAAATTGTGAAAATTCATAAAAACACCATCCCATATTCTGAACAATCATATTCATCGGTTAGACCATCACAATATGTGGTTGAAGTTAATGCAGGATATACAGATAGATATGGAATAAAGGAAGGCGATAGAATAATATGGAGAAGAAATTAAGATTTTTTGAATGATTATGAATTTGTAATTAATTTGGAAAATTGTTTAGATGTGTTGATTCTTCATTTGAAAACAAGCGCTCATTAATAATACTATATAAGTTGAGAATATAACATACTTGATTTATACCCTTTCATAAATATGATGTAAAAGCCAATCAGGGATGATGATCGATAATTGTATTTTAATATAATTTAATGGGAATGAAATATATGAAAATAAAATTATTGAAGAAAAACTTTGATCTTAATTTGAGTGAATTAGTTGTTATGGAACAAAAGAGATTCTCTATATAATGAAGTTTCACTACCACCCCCTGTAATTAATAATTTACAGGGGGTAGCAGATTTTATTTTTTACTTTTTGAAGTTTTGGTCTTTTTAGAAATTTTTGTAGATGATTTTTTTGCAGCTAACTTTTTCTTAGCAGAAGTTATTTTTACTTTTTTGGATTTTGGTTTAGCGGTTTTAACTTTTTTAAGAGCAGCTTTCCTGACTGCTTTTTTCTTTGCAACTGGTTTAGCTTTTTTTGCAATTTTGGAAGTTTTAGTAGTAGTAATTCTTTTTGCTGAGGTAGTTTTCTTTTTAGCTACTTTTTTCTGACTCTCGGCAATTAAATTAAGCGCACTGCCAGCCTTAAACCACTCAATTTGTGTAGCACTGAAAGAATGATTTAACAATATTTCGTCTTCGGTGCCGTCAGAGTGTTTAGCGATTAATTTAAGTTGTTTCTCGGGTGTAAAATCTTTTAAGCTTATTATACTTAATCTATCATCTTCACGAATTTTATCATAGTCATCTGGATTGGCAAAAGTTAATGGTAACATTCCCTGTTTTTTTAGGTTTGTTTCATGAATTCGTGCAAAGCTTTTAGCAATTATAGCTTTACCTCCGAGATATCTTGGTTCCATTGCAGCGTGTTCGCGTGAAGAACCTTCACCATAATTTTCATCACCTACAACAATCCATCCGAGTCGCCGTGCTTTATAATCTCTTGCTACTTCATGTACCTGTTTATATTCACCAGTAAAAATATTTTTTGCTTCACCTGCTTTATTTGTAAAAGCATTTATAGCGCCTAAAAACATATTTTTTGATATATTATCAAGATGACCACGATATTTTAACCATTCACCAGCAGGTGAAATATGGTCGGTGGTACATTTCCCTTTTACTTTTAATAATAATGGTAAATCGATGAAATCAATTCCATCCCATGCTTCGAATCGTTCAAGTAGTTGAAGTCGTTGGCTATTTGGGTCAATTTTTATTTCTGTTTTATAACCATCTTTAGTAGGAGCAATATACCCTTCTACATCTTTAACAAAGCCCTTTTCAGGTAACTCATCGCCATAGGGCGGATCAAGTTTTACCTGTTCACCATTTTCATTAGTTAGATAATCAGTTTCAGGATTGAAGGATAATCTTCCTGCAATTGCAAGTGCTGTTACTATTTCAGGACTTGCAATAAAAGAATAAGTTTCGGGATTATTATCATTTCTTTTAGCAAAATTTCTGTTAAAAGAATTAATTATTGTATTTTTTTCTCCTGTCTTTATATCCATCCTTTTCCACATACCGATACATGGTCCGCAGGCATTTGCAAGAACGATTCCACCAAACTCTGTTAATATCTTAAGCTGACCATCTCTTTCAATTGTTGCACGAACCTGTTCTGAGCCAGGTGTAATAGTAAACTGTGTATTAGCTTTAAGACCTTTTGCAAGTGCCTGTCGAGCAATACTTGTAGCGCGGTCGATATCCTCGTAACTTGAATTTGTACAGCTCCCTATTAAAGCAACACTAATTTTATCCGGATAGTTATTTTCAATTACTGCTTCTTTCATTTTTGAAATTGGATGAGCAAGGTCGGGTGTAAATGGTCCATTAATATGAGGTTCAAGTTCATCAAGATTAATTTCGATTAGTTGGTCAAAATATTTTTCTGGTTCGATATAGACTTCTTCATCAGCTTTTAATTCGTGTGCCAATTTTTCAGCGAGTTCTGCAACATCGGAGCGGTCTGTTTTTCTTAAGTAATTTGACATTTTTTCATCAAATGGGAAAATTGAACTAGTTGCACCGACTTCGGCACCCATATTGCAAATTGTTGCCTTACCTGTGCAAGAAATTGATTTTGTACCCTCCCCAAAATATTCAATTATAGCACCGGTTCCTCCTTTAACAGTAAGAAGTTGTGCGACTTTCAATATAACATCTTTTGGAGAAGTCCATCCAGAAAGTTTACCGACTAATTTAATACCAATTAGTTTTGGCCATTTTAATTCCCATGGCATGCCAGCCATAACATCAACAACATCTGCTCCACCTACGCCAATAGCAATCATTCCAAGACCACCTGCGTTTGGAGTGTGCGAATCAGAACCAATCATCATACCACCAGGGAATGCATAATTTTCCAGAATGACTTGATGAATTATACCGGCACCAGGCTTCCAGAATCCAACTCCATATTTTTTACATATGCTTTCAAGGAATTCATAAACTTCTTTATTTTCTTCAATGGCTCTTTGAAGATCTTCTTTCAGGCCACTCTGAGCAACAATTAAATGGTCTGCATGTGCAGTAGCAGGAACCGCAGAGGTTTTTCTACCGGCATGCATAAATTGGAGCATTGCCATTTGTGCAGTTGCATCCTGCATGGCCACGCGGTCGGGTGCAAACTCCACAAAATCTTTCCCACGGATAAATTCTTTTTCGGCAGGACTCCATAGATGAGCATAAAGTATTTTCTCTGCATATGTCAAAGGTCTTCCTACAACTTTACGTGCAGCCTTTACTTTCTTTTCGAATCCTGCATAAACTTTTTTTATCATGTCAAAATTTGCTGTCATTTTCCCCTCTTTTTTTAAAATTCTCTACAAAGATAAAAAATTTTAATTTTTGTTATTGCTATTGTAGTAAATGAATATGATTTATCCATATAATTCTGTTTCTACAAGTTCACAAATTATGTGCGCTATTGTGATATGACCTTCTTGAATTCGTTGAACATTATATGAAGGAACTATAATTGCTAAATCAACTTTATCTTTTAATATACCGCCAGATCCACCCAGAAACCCGATTACAGTTATTTTTTTTTCGCGGGCTTTTTCTACTGCTTTTATAATATTTCTAGAATTTCCACTTGTTGAAATTGCTATTAATATATCACCTTCGTTGCCCAGACCTTCTACGCTTCTTGCAAATACATTTTCGAAGCCAAGATCGTTACTCCCCGCAGTAAGATTTGATGTGTCGGTTGTTAATGCAATTGCAGGTAAAGCTGGTCTATTTATTTTATGACTCAATCTAATCATCAGCTCAGTTGCAATGTGTTGACTATCAGCAGCACTACCACCATTACCGCATAGTAATACTTTTTTCCCCTTTCTATACGCCTCTGAAATTATATCTACAGCTTTAAGAACACTCTCTTTGCAGAGTTTTTCAATATTCAGTTTTGTTTCAGCACTTTCATTTAATGAATCAGAAAAAAATTTTTCTTTATCCATTGTAAATCCTATTTAATTTCTTTTCAAAAGATAAGAAAGTTTATTATCATTCGATAAAAGAGAAATAATTTTATGCCTGGAAAATCTTCAAATAAAATACTTGATAAGTTCCCACTTTATTGTGATTACTCCTGTAAATTTGCTTCTTTTGGTAATCCATCCGCTATTGGTGCTTGTAGAAAAGAATTGGCAGTGTGGTGCAAATATTTTAAGAAATATAACAACAAAAACAATAAATGCCTAGCGCATGCCTAATAAACCATTTTGTGTGGATGGATTAAAAGTTGCAAAGTATATTGGAGAAATATTAAGAAGCATATCTCGAGACCCTTCACATTTCATAAAAATGATTATAAAATTGTTGAAAAAAATGATTGTTCAGTTAATAAACATTTTTTATGTTGCTTATTAAATTATGCAATTCTTGTATGTCTAAAACAAAAAATATCCTTTTCTGGTTCTTAGCATTTTTTATTATAATCTTTTCAGCAATTTACCAAAGAATTACCGGCCCTACATATCCTCTAAAGGGTAAAACCGAATTGGATGGAGAATTAATTAAATACAAATTTGAGCGGAGTCACTCATCTAATAAAAATTATTTAATTGAAATAAAAGTAGATAGTAATGTTGAAGGTTCTTTATTCTGGGGAAGATATAATTTCGATGAAGACTTTAACAAGGTTTCAATGATTAATGGAAATGCTTTAATAGCTGAGATACCAAAGCAACCACCCGCCGGAAAAATTGAATATTTTATTGAACTTAAAGAGAATAACAAAAAAGTTTTTTTGCCAGAAAATAAAACCGTTGTAATAAAATTTAAGGGCGATGTGCCAGGTTTGATTTTAATTCCTCATGTTTTAATGATGTTTTTGTCGATGCTCTTTTCAAATCGAGCAGCATTTGAATACTCTGGCAAAACTTCGAGAGTAAAAATTTATTCACTATTAACAATTATCACTTTATTGGTGGATTTATATTTTAGGACCTATAATGCAATATTATGCTTTTGGAGAATGGTGGACAGGTTTTCCTGTTGGTTTTGATTAAACAGATAACAAAACATTAATTGCAATGGGAGGACGGTTGTTTGCTATTTACAAACAAAAGAAATCAGATAAGCCTTTATATGGGTACTCTTTGCTGCAATTCTTATGTTTATTGTTTTTTTGATTCCACACAGTTTTCTCGGTTCCGAGTTAGATTACAGTCAGATTGAAAATAACTAATTCAATTCTTTTCCGAGTAATCGTAAAAAATTAAATATGAATTTAGTACGAATGAAAACTATGAAAAAATAAAATTTTGATAAAGACCGTTTCAGACAGTTGTTAAAGGAGATAAATTTATGAACCAATCAAACAATAATATTTCTAATGGACTCCCATCAAATGCTTATACAGAACTAAAGCCTGGCGAAAAATACATTCCTGTGATGTTGCCAGACAGAGAATATCCTGAAGTAACTCCATATTCAGTTATTACTGGAATTTTTATGGCAATTATTTTCACGGCGGCTGCTGCTTATCTTGGATTAAAAATTGGTCAGGTTTTTGAAGCTGCTATACCAATTGCTATTCTTGCAGTTGGTTTATCAACATCATTAAAAAAGAAAAATGCTCTTGGTCAAAATGTGATAATACAATCAATTGGTGCTACATCGGGAACAATTGTTGCAGGAGCTATCTTTACAATACCAGCTCTATACATACTTGAACTTCAAACAGATTTTTATAAAATATTTTTTGCATCTTTTTTAGGTGGCATTTTAGGAATTCTCTTTTTAATTCCATTCAGAAAATATTTTGTATCTGAAATGCATGGAAAATTTCCATTCCCTGAAGCAACCGCTACAACAGAAGTTTTAGTTGCAGGTGAAAAAGGTGGAAAGCAAGCATTTGTGCTTGTATTCAGTGGCTTAATTGGGGGAATTTATGATTTCGTAGTTGCAACTTTTGGATGGTGGAGTGAATTGTTTTCTACTAAAGTAGTACCCATAGGTCAATTACTGGCAGATAAAATTAAACTTGAATTCAGATTAAGTGTAAGCTCGGCTATACTTGGACTTGGATATATAATTGGTTTGAAATATTCTTCTATTATTGCTGCCGGTTCCTTCCTTTCCTGGTTTGTTATGATACCCGTAATTGCATATTTCGGGGATTTCATTAATACACCAATTGGTGCGAATGTTTCCCTTTTGATAAAAGATATGTCAGCTGAACAAATTTTCAGAACTTATGTGCGTCACATTGGTATTGGCGGTATTGCTATGGCAGGTTTGATAGGAATTATTCGATCATCAAAAATTATAAAAAAAGCTTTTTCACTCGGCTTTCAGGAATTATTTGGTAAAAGATCAAGTGAAAATGGTGAACGTACTCAGAGAGATTTACCTATGAAAATTATATTTGGTGGAATTCTTGTTACAGCAATTTTAATATTTGTGTTTTTCATTTTAGGCGTAGTCAATAATTTGTTTCAAGCACTTGTAGGTTTATTGATTGTATTGATAATCTCCTTTTTATTTACGACAGTTGCTGCTACAGCAATTGCCATTGTAGGTACAAACCCTGTTTCTGGAATGACATTAATGACATTAATTCTTTCCTCTGCTGTTTTAGTTTCTGTTGGACTAACAGGTACTTCAGGAATGATTTCTGCTTTAATAATAGGTGGAGTAGTTTGCACAGCATTATCTCAAGCGGGAGCTTTTATTACAGATTTGAAAATAGGTTACTGGCTTGGTTCCTCTCCTTACAAACAGGAAAGATGGAAATTTGTAGGTACTATATTTTCAGGAGCGACTGTATCCTGGATTATAATGATATTAAATGAAACTTATGGTTTTAAAGGTGATAATGCTCTTGTGGCACCACAGGCAAATGCCATGGCAGCTGTAATCAAACCATTAATGTCGAATCAACCAGCACCCTGGATGTTATACCTTGCAGGCGCTTTTTTTGCATTGATTTTGACAATAATTAAAGTTCCTGCTCTCCCATTTGCACTTGGTATGTATATCCCTCTTGAATTAAATACACCTCTCCTGGTGGGTGGTTTGATTGCTCACTATGTTTCAACAAGAAGTAAAGATGAATCAATTAATAATTCCAGAAGAGAAAGAGGAACTTTGATTGCATCTGGATTTATTGCTGGTGGTGCTCTCTTTGGTGTAATTAGTGCAATACTCCGTTACTTGGGATTTAATTGGGTGAATATTCATTGGCAGGAATCAAACGAAGCCGAAATTCTTGCGTTAATTATGTTTACATTAATCTCTGCTTATATGATTTGGTATTCATTTAAAACAAATAAAGAGTGATTTATTAAAGGAATCTAATGATGAAGAAATTTTATCTTATAGCAATCCTGATATTAATTACACAAGGAGTAACATTTATGCAAAATAAAGAACGAAATGATGTCCCGGAAAAATATAAGTGGGATAATAGTATACTTTATAAAAATATAGATGAATGGTATTATGAAAAGGCCGAAATTGAGAAGCAAATCGAAAAAATTAAATCGTACAAAAATAGATTAAATGAAAATGCTAATACTTTCTATGAAGCGCTTAGACTTTATTTTGATACTTTGAAAAAATATTACAAACTTTCTGACTATGCATTTAGATTAGCCGACGAAGATTTAAGAATTAGTTCAAACCAGGCGCTTAATCAACAAGCTACTATAATTGGAACAAAACTAAACGAAGCATCATCTTTTATTAACCCCGAGATATTGAGCATAGATACAGATAGAATCCAAAAATTTTTTGAAGAGAAAAAAGAACTTGATGAATTTAAATTTTACGTTAATGATATTTTGCGTCTGAAAGAACATACTTTATCTCCTAAAGAAGAAGAAATACTTGCAATTGCAGGATTAATTACATCAACTCCCGGTGAAGTATACGGAATTTTTGATAATGCAGAAAAACCAAATCCTAAAGTAAAATTATCAACAGGGGAAGAAGTTGAATTGACATCTGCTGCTTATACAAAATTTCGCACGCTTCCCAATCGCGCAGATAGAGAACTTGTAATGAGATCAACTTTTGAGAATTACAAGAGATTTCAAAATACTATTGGAGCAAATCTTGTTGGCAAATTACGTGCAGATTATTTTTATGCTAAAAATAGAAAATATAAAACAGTACTTGAAAGCATATTGAACGTTAACAATATTCCTGTTACAGTTTATGAAAATTTAATTGAACAGATTAATAAAAATCTACCTGCACTTCATCGCTTTTTGAAATTAAAGAAAAAAATGCTTGGTGTGGATGAACTTCATTATTATGATCTCTATACGCCTTTAGTAAAATCGGTTGAATTTAAGTTTACAGTTGAAGAAGGTCAAAAACTTTTATTAGAGGTATTTAAGCCTATGGGGGAAGAATATGTTAACACAGTAAAAAAAGCATTTGAAGAACGTTGGATAGATTATATTCCCACAAAAGGGAAGAGAAGTGGTGCATATTCTTCGGGAGCTGCATATGATTATCATCCATTTATTTTAATGAATTGGACTGATGATTACGAATCAGTTTCTACCCTTGCACACGAACTTGGCCATACAATGCATAGTTATTTCTCTAATAAACATCAACCTTTTGTTAATTCAATGTATTCAATCTTTGTTGCTGAAATAGCTTCTACAATCAACGAGAATTTGCTTAATAATTATATGGTTAATAATGTTAAATCTGAAGACGAAAAATTGTATTTACTTGGTTCTTATCTTGATTTGATGCGAACAACAATTTTTAGACAAACTTCATTTGCCGAATTTGAATGGGAAATTCATAAACGTATTGAAAATGGTGAACCTTTAACAGGAGAAGATATAAGTGATGTTTATTATGAAATCGTAAAGAAATATTATGGTCACAACGAAGGTATTTGTGTTGTAGATGATTATGTTGCATACGAATGGGCATACATTCCTCATTTTGTGAATTATACATACTATGTTTACCAATATGCTACATCATTGATTTATGCTACTGCATTTGCAGAAAAAATATTAACAGAAGGAAAACAGGCTGTCGATAAATTTTATCATATTTTAAAAGGTGGCAGTTCAGAATATCCAATTGATTTGATTAAAAAAGCAGGAATCGATCCGCTATCTTCCGAAGCTTTTGAATTGACAATTTCAAAAATGAATAAAATTATGGATATGATTGAAGAGATATTGAACAAAAAATAGAAATCTTTATAAGTTTATAAATAATTTACAATAAAGGTTCCAAGCCGATTGATACTTTTGTAATTGGTGATATATTTTAAGATTTATAAAGATGTAGGATTTAAAAAAGAGGTTCCTGCACTTTAATTATGCTTTTGAAAAATGATTATTGATAACCCGAGAATAACTGTTTTAATTCAATTTAAGTTTTCTTAATGCTAAACCTATAGCAGTTTCTATGGAATATTTTTCATCAAGATATTCCATTACAAGCTTGTAAAATGCCTTGATGTACTTTCTGGGAACCAATATTCCATAAAAAGCCAGTGCTATTTCTAAAATTTTGTTCATTTAGAAATACTCCTTTTCTAATTTATTATCGAGATTTCATTAAATAATTATAGGTTTTATTATGACATTAACAGATGTGAGAGAACATTTTCCTCATATTAAAACAGATCAAATATATTTTAATCACGCATCTATTGGTCCATGGTGCAAACTTGCTATAAATAGGATTAATGAATATATGAAGGAACGAAGTGGTGAAAATATCGAAAATTATTCGAGTTTTCTTAAATGGAGTTCTGCAGCAAAAGAAAAACTTTCTTTACTTATTAATACTGTACCATCCAGAATAGGCTGGGTTGATAATGTTTCAAATGGTTTAAATATTTTAGCACAGGGTATTGACTGGAAAAGTGGGGATAGAATTATTCTCAATGATTTAGAGTTTCCATCGAATGTGTATCCATTTCTGAATCTTAAAAAATGTGGTGTTGAAATTGATTTTGTAAAAAATAGAAATGGTATGGTAGATGTTGAAGATATTGAAAAAGTGATAACACACAAAACTAGGCTTATCTCCATAAGTCATGTGCAATTCTTAACTGGTTATCGTGCAAATATTGATGCTATAGGAGAATTATGCAGGGAAAATGGTATAATTTTTTGCGTTGATGCCATTCAATCTGCTGGAGTAGTCTGTATCGATGTTCAAAAATCTAAAATTGATTTTTTAGCAGGAGGTACTCAAAAATGGTTTATGTCGTCAGAAGGTTTAGCTTATATTTTTATAACCGAAAATCTTCAGGAAAGACTACAACAAAAATTTGTAGGATGGACATCTGTTGAGGACGCATGGAACCTCCTTGATTATAAATTGAACTTTAAAAAATCTGCCGATAGATTTCAAAATGGGACTTTGAATGCTTTGGGAATAGCAATATTTGAAGCAGTGTTAAACCTTTTTATTAATTATGGTATGCATAATGTCGAAGAAAGAATAATAGCAAATAGTAATTATTTCATCGAAAAGTTATCAAGTATTGGTGTTAATCCAATATTGAAAAACATATCAAAGGAAAAGATCGCAGGTATTATTACTTTTAAGCATGAAAAAGCCAGAATAATATTTGATGAGCTCAAACAACAAAATATTCACTGTGCTCTGCGTGAAGGGATGATTAGATTTTCTCCTCATTTTTATAATACACAGGATGAGATCGATATAGTAATAGATAAATTAAGAAGGATTTTAATACGATGAAGAATAACCTGACAAAATTTTTCGAAAAAATATAATTCAGTTATAATTATGACAAGATTTCTAACAATGCATTTATCAACTTGAATAGTTCTGATTTATCATAATTTATCTTTAAATGGCTATAAGAAAATTTTACTCATTTGGATTATATGTTAATTCAACTTTAATATGAAAATCGGCGCCACTGAATAATGTATATTTTACTTCGCTGATTGTGCATTTATAGTCTTCACCTATAAGGTCACTTACAACTTTTGCGATTGCATTTTCAAGCGTACCAATACTAACATTTTTTAATTTATTTTTTAATAATTTATCAACATCAAAAGTTTTTTCTTGTTCAGCCATTTTATCCTCCAAAAATTTATTGCAAGTTTATACGTTTATAAAAAATTATAGTTATTAGTTACGTATAAAATTTAGTAATTCTTTTGTTTTTTCTTGCATAAGTTTTTCGTTCCCCCTTGACTCAACATTAAGTCTTAAAAGAGGTTCAGTATTACTCATGCGAACATTAAATCTCCATTCAGGATATTCTACACTCACACCATCCAATTCATCAATTTTACCATCTGAATATTTTTCTTTGATAGCCTGTAGTTTTGCAGACGGATTTTCAATTGTTGAATTGATTTCGCCAGAACATGGATAAGCTTTTACCATTTCTTCTACAAGAGAAGAAAGTTTGGTGTTTTCTTCAGAAATTAATTGTAATACAAGCAGGAATGGAATTAATCCGCTATCGGAAAAGTAATTATCTCTAAAATAATGATGAGCAGACATTTCACCGCCATAAATTGCATTAACTTCTCTCATTTTTTGTTTTATAAATGCATGGCCACTTTTTGAAATTACGGGAACACCGCCAGCCTTAGTTACAACATCTATAGTATTCCAGGTTAATCTTGGGTCGTAAACAATTTTTTCTCCCGGATGATCTTTTAATATTGATTTTGCAAGCAGTGCAACAATGTAATAGCCTTCTATAAAATTCCCTTTTTCATCAAAGAAGAAGCATCTATCATAATCTCCATCCCAAGCAACACCTAAATCTGCATTACTTTCTTTAATTGTGTCAATAGTAGATTTACGATTTTCTGGAAGCAAAGGATTTGGAACACCATTGGGAAAATTTGAGTCTGGTTCAAAATTGACTTTAATCATTTTGATTGGGAGTAACTTTTCCAGTTCATTTAAAGCTAAGCCTGCACAGCCATTACCGGCATTAACAACTACTTTAAAAGGTTTTATTTTATCAGGTTTGAAAAATCTATTAAGATGATTTATAAAATCATTCATTACATCTTTTTGAATTAAACTTCCTTTTTGTTTGGATAATTCACCCAGATTATTTTCCAGTATCATTTTTTCTATTTCTCTTAAGCCTGTATCATAACCCATAGGCACAGAACCGCGTTTAACAAATTTTAATCCATTATATTGCGGAGGATTGTGGCTTGCCGTTATCATAATTCCTCCATCAGCATTCAAAAAAGGAGTAGCAAAATAAATCATTTCGGTACCGCATAAACCGATGTCTCTAACATCGCTTCCTGCATCACAAATGCCTTCTGCAAGAGCTTGCGATAATTCGGGAGATGATTTCCTTACGTCTTTACCAATTACAATTAGTTTTGCATCGATGAATTTTGTAATTGCTCTGCCAATTTTATATACAAGTTCTCTGTTTAGTTCATCAGGTACTATACCTCTTATATCATAAGCTTTGAATGAAGAAATTTTTTCCATTGAATAACTCCAGATTTTATATTTTAAAGATAATGAATTGTATTAAATTATTGTGCATGTCAAACCTATTCTCCAACATAAATTTTCAATCATAAAACCAGATTAAATAACAATTGATATTATATTACTTACATATCTGTAAAGAAAAATGAATTATTTTTTGTATTATTATAAATTCAAATGTGTGGTTCAAACGCACATATTTTAATAATAACTAATTTTGAAATATATCTAATGCTTTTGAAAAGAATGTGTTAAGAAATAATTTTAGTAAACCGAAACATGCGAAAACAATGCTAGAGTTTTTCATCTTTATTAATTTAGAAATTGAGGATCTGCTTTTTTTAATTTCCTGAGAGACATCATTTTTCAAAGTTTATAAAATTTTCAGAAAACTGTTTACCAATTTCGTTGCTGTTTCATCATCAATTTTTATTGTAGTATTTATTTTTTATAAAAAGTTTGTTTTATGCATAAAGTTAATAACCAATAAAATATGAAGACCAAATTTGGTGAAATTAATTTTATCTTAATTAATGTTAAAGATATTTATATATTTCTTCTGTAATTCTATTTGTAGCCCCCGTATTAGATTTTACATATACCCTGCAAATATCTCCAATTCTTTTTCGATAATTTTCGTTCGAAAAAAGTGTTCTTAAAACTTTATAAGCTTCCCTTTTATTTTTCACTACAATTCCACCACCTATTTCTTTCATTGTTACTGCTTCCTGGCTATTTTCAAATTCAGGTCCATATATAACTGGGATCCCATAGACAGCTGGTTCCAGTACATTGTGGATTTGTTTAAAACTTCCTCCAACGTATGCTACATCAGCGTAGCTGTAGAGGGTTAGTAGAATGCCAATTGAGTCAATTATAATTATACGTTCTTCTGCATAATTATTCATAAAAGAAAATCTGATAGTTTGATATTTTCCCAGAAAATAATTTTCAATTTTTTCGAGATGAATTATTGTAGGTTCATGAGGAACTATTATGATAATTAAATCTTTATCATATTTAAATAGTTTAATAATAGCCGGGAATAATACTTCCTCATCACTTTCCCAGGTACTTCCCAATACAAAAACTTTTTTGTCTTTAAAAACCAATTCGTTGAAAAGTTTTTTCTCTTTTGCTTGCAAACTTTTCTGGTAAACTCTATCAAATCGAGTGTCACCAACCACTTTAATTTGATCTGCTTTTAAACCAAAAGATAGAAAGTTTTTCTTATCATTCTCTGACACAGCTAAAATTTTTGTTACTCCATTATATAAATGCTTATGAAAATTTTTAATTATTGGTAAATTTCTTTTACTTTTAATTCTCATCGTGGCATTAACAATAAATAATGGAATTTTTTTCTTTTGGATATGCCATATTATGTTAGGCCAGATATCGTATCTCATAAAAATTACTATTGAAGGATCGATTGTATCCAGAAATTTTTTTGTCATCTTGAGCGTATCAAAAGGTAGATATGTAATAATATCTGCATAAGGATATTTAAGAGAATTACGATAACCTGATGGTGAAAAGAAACTTATAACTATATTAACATCTTTTTCAGATTTTATTTTTTCGATAATAGGTTTTGCTTGCTCAAATTCTCCCATTGAAGAAGAATGAAACCAGATGGTTTTTTTGCTTTTATCTATCCTCAAAAGTGATTTTGTTAGTTCCCCTAAAAGATTTTTTCTATCTCTAATGCTAATTCTTATTTTTTCTTTTAGTAATGGGGATAATAAAATTATCAGATATAATAATGGATAGTAAACTAAATTGTAAATAACAAACCAGATTTGTTTCATAATGTGTTTACCATTTCAATTAAATTTTCATAAACTATATCAGGGGTTAAATCTTTCATACACTTAAAATGTTTTTTGGGACATTTTTCTTTTCCAATATGACTGCAGGGTCTGCATGAAAGAAGATTATTTTCAAGAATTTTGTATTTTGTTTTATAGGGTATAAAACCAAATTCTTTTACGCTTGAACCAAATAATACAAGAACAGGAATGTGCATGGCAGCTGCAGTGTGCATTAAACCCGAATCGTTTGTAACGATGATTTTACATTTTTTCATGTAAGCCGCTATTTTAAGTATTTCATTATTATTTTGAAGATTAATACTTCCAGGTATTTTGTTCGAAATTAATGTGCATATTTCTTTATCAGAACTACCACCAAAAATGAATATTTTATGACCATCATTAGACAACTTAATTCCAAGCTCAATAAAATACTCAGCAAGCCATCTTTTTGTAAAATGCCTTGAACCAGGACAAAGACCTATTACAGAAGTTTTTTCATTAAAGAAATTGTTTGATTCTTTAATTATTTCTTCAGGAATATAAATTTCTAATCCTTCATCGTCTAACTTAAGACCTGGTATTACTCTGGTGTATCTCTCTACAATTGTAGTAGTTTCATTAAACAGATTTATCTTAAAATTTACAAGCAAAAACTTTTTAATAATTGGTTTCTTGAAACGATAAACATTACTTTTTAAATGATATGTTACTTTCTTACTTCTTAGATTATTTTGTAAATCTATAATTAAATCGTATCTGCTTTGTTTTAATTTGGTTATAATATTTCCAATATCTGAATAATTGTAAATGTTGCTTAAATATGGATTATATCTAATAACATCAGCATATTGAGGTTTAACAAGGAAATCAATTTCACTATTGGGGAATCTTTTTTTTAAAGAACGAACAATTGGTGTTGTTAATACAACATCTCCCAGAGAACTCAGACGTATTATTAAAATTTTTTTTGCCATATAAATGATAAAATTATAGTTTAAAAATTAGATAATTAAATATATCATTCAAAACAAAGGTTGGAACTAATTTCTTACTTGATTATTTTTCGAGCAAATAAATAAGAGATTTAGATGACAACATTACCACCACCCGCAGTTAAATTATTTCCAGAGGATTCACTTGAGAAGAAATGTTATAGTATTGCTGAATCTTTAAAAGAATTTATTCCTATTATGAATGAAAGGTACAGGCTTGGATTTAATCTTTACCGTTATATGAAAGGAGAAGGAGACCCACCTGAAGTCTTTATAAAGACGGCTAAAATTAGATACGAAAATATAAGCGAAAAAGAGCTTGTAGAAAAAATTAATAAAGAAATTAATTTATTAAAAAATTCCAGTAATACTTAATCAAATAGATTCTATTGTTAGTGTTATTTTATCTGAACATTAGATTAACTCTGCACCCCGAAACTTAGTCCAGAGTGCAGAGTTTTTTATTGAATTTATTTTCATCAATATCATTTTCTTACTTATGTTAATATTATTTCCAATTAATCTATAAATGTAAATTCCGGATGTAAGATTAATTGCGTTAAATGCAAGTACTTTAGTTCCAGGATTCATTTCTTCATCGAATAATGTTGCAATTTCTTGCCCAAGAATATCATAAACTTTTAATGTATATTTTCCTTTTTCTGCACTGCAAATTTAATTGTTGTTACAGAGTTGAATGGGTTTGGGTAATTCTGGTGTAATTCAAAAACTTGCTGGGATTTCATTTGAAAGCTTTTCTTTTAGGTTGGTAATAACACCTCCTTCGCGATGAACTGCAAGTCCATCAAGTGTGCAACTCCATTTATTATTATATTTATCAATTACAACTGATAAAACAAAATTATATGGTAAACTTGAATTTAATGTATTATAAACAATAAAATTAGTTCCAACAAACTTTCCCAAACCTTCTCCCATCGTACCGAACCATATATTATTATATTGATCAACGGCTATGGAAAAAATATGGCTTAAAATTAATAGATTTGAATTTTTGTTATTATATATATGCCAATTTACTCCATCAAATTTTACTAGTCCTAATGCTGATCCTATCCGTTTAATGCCAAATTTATAAATAGCGATTATGCTTGTAATAAATGGTAATCCAGGAATATATCTCTGTATACAATCGATTCGGGGTTCTGCGGAAATAAAACTTGATTA
>FWPU01002859.1_pt1 | contig 45778 bp, 44 predicted proteins | sample 2228361 | NCBI WGS metagenome assembly FWPU01 (sample SAMEA103939777, study PRJEB20133) | metagenome
AAAGCAAAAACGACCTTTCGGTCGTTTTCGAAAGTAGCGGGGAGTGGATTCGAACCACTGACCTCCGGGTTATGAGCCCGACGAGCTACCTCTGCTCTACCCCGCATCGCGTTCTATATTTTACCACATCCTGAAAGATCGTCAACCCTCGCCCTGATTTTCTAACCTTTTTCTAACGCCGCGGTTTCAACACCAGCCGAATGGGGGTGCCGGTAAAGGGATATTCTTTCCGAATGGCGTTTTCTAAGTAGCGTAGGTATGTGAAGTGGGCCCGCTTCGGGTCGTTGACGTAAACCAGAAAGGTTGGCGGGTCGCTGCGTACCTGCGTACCGTAGTAGATTCTCAGGGACTTGCCGGTACGTGAGGTGGCATGATGGGCATCCTGTGCGTTATGCAGGATACGGTTTAACTGAGCAGTGGTCAATCGCGCCAGCCGCTCCTCCTGAACTTTCAGCGCTAGCGGTAACACCTGATCAACCCGCTGGCCGGTTTTGGCTGAAATGAACAGGATCGGGACATAGGGCATGAAGTTTAGTTCCTGACGGATGCGGTTGGTGTAATTTTGCATGGTAAAGTTGTCTTTTTCAACCGCGTCCCACTTATTGACCAGCACGACCGTACTTTTCTGCGCTTCCAGAATATAGCCGGCGATATGGGCATCCTGAGCGGTGATGCCGGTGGTGGCGTCAATCATCAACAGGGCTACATCGGCGCGTTCAATTGCGCGCATCGAGCGGATGACACTGTATTTTTCCACGCCCGGTTCAATCTTTCCCCGTCGGCGGATGCCAGCCGTGTCAATCAGTGTGATTTCAATGCCTTCATACTCGATCTTTGTATCCACGGCATCACGGGTTGTGCCGGCAATCGGGCTGACGATGGCGCGTTCCTCGCCTACCAGTCGATTCAAAAGGCTGGACTTTCCCACATTCGGTTTGCCGACAATAGCAATTTTGACAGAGTCGTCCTCTTCCTCTTCCGCATCGGCAGGAAAAGAGGCGACCAGATCATCCAGTAAATCTCCGGTGCCGGTGCCGTGAAGGGCAGAAATCGGGTATGGCTCGCCAATGCCCAGTTCGTAAAATTCGGCCGCGCTGTTCCGGAAAGTTTGATTATCGGCTTTGTTGACCACCAACAGGACGGGTGGATATGGTTTGCCTTCCATGGTCTTCTGGTTGCGGCGTAAAATTTGGGCAACCTCCTGATCGGCGGGGGTGACCCCCGTAGTTGCATCGGTCAGGAATAAAACGACATCCGCTTCGCGAATGGCCAATTCGGCCTGTTGGCGGATTTGCTGAATGTACTCGGCTGAACCGATAGAGAGAGCTTCTTTCCCACCCGTGGATGGGTCGATTCCGCCGGTATCTATGACGAAGAAATACCGCCCATTCCACTCCGATTCAGCCATCAGCCGGTCACGGGTGGTTCCAGGAGTGTCATCCACAATCGCCAGCGGCTCACCGGCGAGTCGGTTGAAGAGCGTACTTTTTCCTACGTTGGGACGCCCAACCAGTGCAACAATCGGTTTGCGCATTGTTCACCTCAAGGGGTGATTGTACCACTGGTTGAGCGGGTTGTCCGTGTAATGATGACTTCCACGCTCTCAGGCAGAAGTGATTCGGCCTTCAGTTCGGTAATCAGGATTTCTACGTCCGGTTCTAACTGGTAATTTCCTTCCGACAACGTGGATAAATCCACCACAGCCCGTACATCGGTGGCGCGCAGACGGTCAAGCAGCGCTACCGGTCCGGAGATGATAACCGTGATCGTCTCCGGCGAGATTTCCGCACTCAGGTCCGGCTGCAAACCGGTGATTTCTACCGGGATGTTGGGGAGGGTCAAACTGCTTTCGATGGCCGCAACGCCGACCCGTACGAGGACATCGGTTTGGTCGCCGACCACTGAAACGCCGGCGGGTAAATTGAGACTCAAGGAAATGTCGAGGTCATCTTTCAGACCATTGATGTTGAGCGGTTCGGTTTCAATGAATCCGGGTAGATCACTGACAATTTGCGGATCAGCCGAAAAAACAGTGACCGCAGGGGGGAAAACGGAAATGTTCGTAAGGCGATAGCCGCTGGCAACCTGTCCCAACACTACCACCTTCACAACCACATTCCGATACCCAAAACGCTGCGAGATGTTCTGGCGGACAGTGACTCGATCTGGCAGCAGGCTCAATCCGTTGACGAGATTGTCATTCGCGTCCACTGCTACCAGATTGATGGTGCGGTTGATGGTTTCGGTTGCCTGAGTTAGATCCAATATGGCTTGAACTTCGGCGACGCGGTTGACCCGCGATTCCGGGCCGCTGATGGTCACAGTGGTCTGACTGAGGGTTGGGGTGTCCGCTGTGTAACCAACCGCCGGGCTGCCGCGGGTCACTACCCGGATTGGGAATTCCTTGCTGGCCAGCCGTTCCATGGTGATGGTAATGGTTTGAGGAGATTGGGCAATTTTCCGTACCGGACGAGCGGAGATTTGCACCTTGACCGGTATGGTATGGCTGCCTGCTTCCAGACCGGAAAGATCGAGAAAGGCACGAACCGAACCTGTTTCGGTGGTCAGTTGATTCCAGATGGACTGCGGTGCGCTGAGCACGACGGTGACCGAACTGGGGATCGTCGAAGTGATCACAAGCCCCGGATCCTGTCCGATGATTTCGATGGGCAAGGGGTTGGGGTAAGTGCGTTCAACCAGCGGATCACTCGAACTGACTGCTGAAATCCAAACAGCCAATGCCAGAATGAAGGCCGTAAGCAGGGAGGGTAGAAGGCGCAGCAAGCGGCGCAGTACATCCATCATCGTTCCCCATCCTCCCGAAAAACCGGTGGTTTTCGGTTCTTTTTGACCCAATCAATCAGGCTGGCGCTTTTTGGAGGTGGCTGATAAAAGGCCATCAAGATGTTTTCCAATCGTTCGCTGTCCAGCCGCCGAATCATCCGCCCACCGTGCGCAATCGAAATCGAGCCAGTTTCTTCGGAAACGACCACGGCAATTGCATCGGATGCCTCAGAAGTACCCAGCGCTGCGCGGTGGCGTAACCCCATTTGCCGTTCCGGTGAGCGGTTGAGAATACCACTGGCGGAAAGCGGCATGACACACGCGGCTGCGGCAACCTGATCCCGCACGAGGATGGCAGCCCCGTCATGCAGCGGGGTATTGGGGTAGAAGATCTGCAAAAGCAATTCCGGCGTAACCTTGGCATTCAAGCGTACGCCAGTGCGAATGTAATCCTGTAAACTATCACCGCGCTGCAGGACGATCAAAGCGCCATGCTGGCGGGCCGAAAGCCGCGCACAAGCGCTGACCACCGCCTGAATGGTTTCGCGCATGGCGGAAAGGTCTTTTTCACTCTGCTGCCAGAAAATTGCAGTGGGTGAACCAGCCCGTCCCAACCGCTCCAACCCGCGCCGGATTTCGGGAGCAAAAATAACCGGGATTGCCAGCACCAGTGTCGGGGCAATGGTTTGAATCAACCAGGAAAACGCCGGCAAGTTAACCAGACTGGTTAGCAGACTCAAGGCCACCACGAGTAATAAGACCCCCCGCAGCAACACCATGGCCTGCGTGTCCCGTACCAGCAACAATACCCCAAAGAAAACCAGCGTGACCAGAAACAGGTCAAGCGCGCTCAACCAGTTAAAACGCTGGAAAATGAAGGAAAGTTCATTCAGTAAATCGGTCACGCTGGGAAACCCCGCAAGAGAAGATCAAATCGGACGCAGGACACGATCCTCCCTTAATTTTTTGAAAAGTAAGACACTGCCTTCGGGCATGGACTCGCGGGCAGCATCTTGCCAGGCCTGCACATCCAGCGCTTCGGGGGTAGTGCGCTGGTAACCCAGATTGCGCCACAAACCGTCGTGTCTTGCCAAGGATGGGGGTACAAAGATGAGGGAGGCTTCACACTGTAAGTCGCTGGATGCTCGTTCCATTTCCCGAATGAGAACAGGGATGGCTTCGTTGACCGGCAAGGTGGGATCAAGATGGATGTCGGTGGTTCGAGCAACCAGGTTTTCAACTTGCCAGCCGATTAAACCTTTCAGTTGCTCATCCAGCCGCAATAACAAAAAGGCTTTTTCGCCGAAGGCAGCCATCACATCCTCGCTGGACATCGGTTTGCCTTTCTTGTCGAGCCGATTGAGCAGGGTGGCAATCTCGTTGGAATGACGCGGGCGGCCGCGTTCGATTTGCAACTGGCCCTTGATCGCCGGGGCCTGAACGGGCTGTGGGGGAGCTTCTTCGATCAATGGTACGTACTTCCGCCATGCCGTGACGACCTGTTTCCAGGTTTCATCGAAAGTGCCAGCATTGCGGATCACTACATCGGCAGCGGCGATTTTCTCCTCCTGCGGCGGCTGGCTGTTGATGCGCTGGCGGGCATCCTTTTCGCTCATGCCGCGGTTTTTCAGCAGTCGTGCCAGTTGAATTTCTGCGGGGGCATAAACCACCCAGATACTGTCGCATTGCTTTGCCATGCTGGATTCAAGCAGTTTAATCGCTTCAACCACAATGACCGGTTGCGTAGCCCGCCGGATCAAGTAATCAGCGCCTTGCCGCACCAGCGGGTGAATGATGCTTTCCAGTTTTGCCAGCGCTTCCGGGTCGTTAAAGACAATTCTGCCCAGACGGCTGCGGTCCACTTCGCCGTCGGGCTTGAGGATGTATTTTCCGAAGTAGTCAACAACCGCAGCATAGCCGGGCGCTCCTTTGGCAATGACGCGGTGGGCTAAAGCGTCCGCATCAATCCCATATGCGCCGAGATGCTCCAACATGCGGCGCACAACACTTTTTCCGGTGCCGATATTGCCGGTCAGACCAATGACATATTTACCCGCCCAGTGACTCACCCTGTCTCCTGTTTGGTTTCAGATTTATCGGATGGATAGTGAACCTGAATTCATTTTATCTTTGCGGGGCGAGAATGTCAAAGGAAAAGCGTGATCGTTCTTCGGTTGTCGCACAGAGGAATGGAAACAGGGCAGTACAGCGAATCCCCGCCGGCGCAGACCCGCGAAGGCCTTACCAATCCAATAATTTGCTCAGCGCGAGGAAATGGGCAGCGGGTTTACAGGGAGGTTACTCCCATCGAGAGAAGACTGTCAGCCGAAAATCAAGAACAGAATAAGGTCAATGGTGGCGATGACCACAGCCCCCGCCGAACTGCGCAACTTGGTGGCGTCCGTTTGCGCTTGTTGCTGCGGTTTCATCCTGCCGACAAATTGTTTTCCCAACCAGCGTGGAACTTCGGGATTGCCTGAGCAGGCCGAGTACAGCCCGTCCAGGGTTTTCAGCGCTTCCTTCTTGTTGAAGCGCAGCCAGAAGATGAGTTCCTCAACAAAGGCGCGGTCAGCGTATTGGCGCAGGTTGCCTTCAATGACGTACTCCAACGCAGTTTCCATTTCTGTCGGTGAATTGAGGAAGCGCAAAGAAACGCCCGGCTCCAGCGGCAGGGATTGCAGTGTATTCAGGTCAGCGGGCGGAACAGGGTGGCCGTCATATACCGAGCGGGTCGTCTGGCGCAGGGGAATGACATTGAAGAGAGAGCTGGACTGGGGCAGATCGGGCATAAGCTGTACGCGGATTACATCCTCTCCGTTTGGATAAGCAACGGTTGAGATGTAGCCGGTAGCACTTGCTGCAATCAACAGGTTTTCCAGCGCACATCCCAGACTAATCCACAGTTCGCGATTGTGGGGGTCTACCACTGGCAGATGACGGCTATAGTCGGGGTGGATTTCGATGGTGTTCTGCTGGACAGCAAATTTCCACGGTTGAGTATTGTGATCGTTCGCGGCCAAGGTAGCATATTGGATCAGGTTAAGCATGGAAAAATCCATTTTTTTGATGATTCGTATTAGAAAATCGAAGATGACCAGGCATGAATCGCGTTCCAGTCGCGCAGGTCTTCGTCTTTGGCTTTCATGACATTCGAGATGAAACGATCCAGAAACGAAAGTTTTGCTAGTTCCATTTTGCCAAGAAAGAAGACCTCTTCAGCAGGGCTAACCCATTCGCGGACAGCGTTCAAATAGCCCGCACGGTTTGCCCGACTTTGCTCGTCATCTCCGGCATTGAGCATGTGAACGGTGAACACTGCAAGCGGCAGTTTTTCCAGCAGGCTGCGATTTTCCTTGATGAAAGCAACCATTTCGGGCAACCAACTGCCCATGCGAATCGGACTGCCCAGAATCACTGCCTGATAGTCGGATGGGTTGGGCTGCTTTTTGACCGGTAAGACATCCACGCTGTACCCCCGCTGAGAGAGGGTTTGACCGATGGCCGCGGCAATTTCGGCGGTTGAGCCGGCGCGGGTCGAGTAACTCACCAAAATTTTTTTCATGGCATTTTCCTTTTCTAAATGGATTGCGGGTGAATCAATTTGCGGCTGACGGGTTGCGGCGTATCCCAAACCGGAGCAGGTAAAGGCGGTGGCTGCCAACCCAATTCCAGCAATTTTCAAAAAGTCACGTCGAGAAACTCTTTGTTCGCTCATTTTGTTTCCTCTGTGTCGGATTGAAGTTCTACCATCAGAACCGTTACGCCGAGGTTGTGCAGCTGGCGGACTAAGCCCACCATGCCAGCCTGATCGAGGTGCAGGTTTTTGAGGGTTGTTTTTCCCCTGTCATAGGTCATGGTATAGCCGGGCGAACAGTAATCGCGGATGAATTCCTCATCCATAACCCCTTTGATTGTGATGCTGTAGCGGTCTGATTGTGGTTGAGAGAAGGCGTGATTATTCATAAGCCTAGTTTAGACCTTGTTGAACTAAAACGGACTACATGGATATGTAGTCTGGCAGCACAGAATCATGTAGATTTTTTCGCAGAAACTACAGGTTGGAGTCCGGTTTTGGATTAGACGAAAAAGACCGATGGAAAAAAGGACTCAGTTAAATCAAACCCAACCGGCGGGCTTCGGTAATGGCCTGATTGACTTTGGTAACCCCCAGTTTTCCGTAGATACCCTTGACATGATAGCGCACGGTGTTCACACTGACCACCAGATTCTCGGCAATTTGATGATAGGTGTATCCCTGGGCCAAAAGACGCAGAACTTCCAGCTCTCTTTCGGTCAACCCCGTCTCGGCGGTTGGTTTGATGGGTGCGGCGAGGTGCGTCAAGAGTGTTCGCCGTTGATCCCCTTTGTCAGGGCTCAAAATTGTATTCAGAGCTGGCAGCCGGAGAACCTCCATTAGATGGAGTAGTGATGAGCGGTTTTCAAAAAAGACGCTCTGGTAACCGGTGGATGCGGCTAATTGCACGGCCTCTTTGATCCAGCGACGTGCCTGATTTTCATCGCGGTTTTTGAAGTGCAGGATTGCTCCGAGGACGCGGGTTTGTAAGAGGGCATAATGGCGCTGGCTGTTCTGGGCGTAAGCAAGCAACCGTTGAGCGAGTTCCAGCGCCCATGGTTGCCGCTCACTTTGGGTTGGGGCGGTTGCTAACCCAAGCCAGCCAAGCAATATCGTTTCCGAGAAGGGGCTCAGAGGGGAGGCCGGAGTCACACCACTGGCAGAAAGGATTGACTCGGCCTCGCCAAGTTTCCCTTCATTCAGCGCCAGGCGGCTTTTGCAGGAGATCAACTCGGGCAGCACCCAACCCGGCGCACCTTTCTGATAGAACTGCTCGGCTTGCTGCAGGCATTGCCTGGCCGGGTCGAGATCATTGCGCATGATATGAAGTCGAGCCAAGCCTGCCAACGAATAAACCGCCGAAGCATTATGACCGCTTAATTCTGCCAGATGGATACCCCGTTGGAAGTTTCGAACCGATTGCTCCACCTGGTTGCGGTGGTAATAGACCCACCCTAATGCGCCATATACGGCCCCCAAAACGGCCGGATAACCGTGGGGATGTTGTTCCAGATAGTGAATAGCTGCTTGAGCCGTGCTTTCTGCCAGTTCTAATTGGCCGTATTCCAATGCCATGAGGGTCAAATGCGAAACAGCCAGAATATCCGTTACCGGGTCATCGTGTCCACGGCTGAGGTGAATGGCATTTTCAAGGGCGGCTTGGGCTTCTGCATAATTCCCTTTCTGACGCAGGCCACCTCCCAGCGCCAGAAAAGCCAGCGAGGCGATTCGTCTGTCCTTAGAGCCAATCCAATCGAGAGATTGCTGGGCAGCGAGGATGGCTTGATCGAATTTTTGTTGTACCTGCAACAGATTTGCATGCAAAGCCATCCACTCGGCTTTCTGCAGGGCAGTCTCCTCAGAACTGGGATCGCTTTGCGGAATCAGGTTTTCCAGTGTTTCGAGGACGCTCACCAGGCGGGCAAAGTTTCCACGCAGCAGATACATCCAGCCCAGTCCAAGCAGAAGGCGGGGGCGGGTTTGTTGCATTTCAAGCGGGATTTGAGATAACCATCGCTCAATCTGAGTAACTGGATTGTGATTGATCCAATGCCACATGTGCCTTTCCATCAAGTCGAGAACAGCACGGTAATCCTTTGCAGCGAGATAATGAGAAAGACTCTCCGTTTCCAATCCTTCGGCTAGCAAGGCCTGAGCGGCACGCAGATGCAGACTGTGGACTTCATCCTCGCCCTGCCGATTCAGGCGGTTGCGTAACAATTCAGCAAACAAAGCATGATAGCGGTAGTAGTGAAACTGCTCATCGAGGGGTTCGATGAACAGATTGCTTTTTTCCAATTTCTCCAACAATTCGGCGCTGTCCTGTCTGCCGGTGAGCAGGCCGCAGCGTTCGGGGCTGAGTGTCGTCAGGATAGAGGTCTTGAGGAGGAAATCCTGAATATCCGCAGGTTGTTTGTTCAATACTTCCTCTGCTAAATAATTCAGCATGAAGCGTGTGCCAGCGGTTAAGTCTTGAATTAAAACAGTCGGTTCGGGGCTGCCCTGAAGAGACAACCCGGCTAACTGTAAACCGGCTGCCCAGCCTTCGGTGCGCTCGGTCAGAGCGGCTACAACAGAAGAATCAAGGTGAATATTCAACAGGTCACGAAACAGCTGGCTGCTCTCTTCGGCTTCAAATCTCAAGTCGCCAGTGCGAATTTCGACCAGCGCGTTTTGTGCCCGTAGGCGAGCCAGCGGCAGGGGCGGATCTTCCCGAGAGAGGATGATCAGATGAAAATCGGGAGGCTGGAAGACAAGCAAATCCTGAATGAAGCGCAAGATGTTTTGATTTTGGATGTGTTGAAAATCGTCCAGCGCTACCAGCATGGGTTGGTTTTGAGCCAGAAGCGGATTGATTAATTCAGCCGTGAGAAGATCGCTGGCGGGTAATTGAGCAGCCATCAGAATCTGGAGGACATCTTCGCAATAGGAGGGGATAATCTGGCGCAGGCAGATGATCCAGACGGTGAAGAAGCGGATAGGGTCGTCATCGGCTTCTTCCAGTGCAATCCAGAGAGCGGAGTGAGGCTGATTCTGCAGCCATTGAACCAGCAAAGTGGTTTTGCCAAAGCCGGCCGGGGCGGAGATCAAAATCATTTGGCTGGTCAAGCCGCGATTGAGCTTTTCCAACAAGCGCGGTCGGAGGACGCTTTTGGCGCGTAAGGGCGGAATTTTGAATTTCGTCCAGACCAGCGGCGGCATGCCCTGATTATAGCAGGACTTTGGCAGGTTTAATTCTACTTCTCAGGTGGTGCGGCTCGCCATGCCGCTCCAAAAAATATCCAGCAACTGTTCTAGCTGTTGAGAGGTGACCTCCTGCCGGAGGGCGGTTTCGCTGCTCATAAAGGGGTATAACATCCCCAACAAAGCCCAAACGGCCAATTCGGGCGAGAGAGAGCGTACTTCATCGTTCCTTTGCCCGTCGGTGAAAATTTCCATCAGCGGCTGCAGGAATTTTTCACGGTAGTGCCTGCTGAATTGGGCACGAATTTCGGGTTGAAGTTTGCCCATCTCCTGGGTTGCCAATCGGATCACGGCGCGATTTTCGGGCGGCAAGCGGGTGAACAGTGAAACTACAAAAGCGCGGATACGGCTTTGAGCGTCGGGGTAATTTTGAAGGGCATCCTCCAAAAGTTGATGAAAAGTATCCAGGCCTGTTTCGAGGATTTCGATGAGCAGGCGTTCTTTATCTACAAAGTGGTAGTAAAGCGCGGCTTTAGTGATGTTGCAGGCCTCAGCAATTTCACGGATGGAAACGCCATCGTAGCCGCGCTCGACGAACAGGCGGGTGGTCTCATGCAGGATTTTTTCACGCATCGAAGGCGGGGCGTTATCCACGGCTAAAGGCTTCATTTCCTCGCTGTGTCTCCAATTCTCGCTGACGGGTTTTCAACAAAGTCGCGCTGCCAAACAGAAGCAGACTGGCGATGGCAACAAACCCAAAGGCCGTCTGATATCCGGCGAACGGGTTGAGCGCTCCAAATGAAGCGACCAGCGCACCGATCAACGCGCTGCCCACCAGCTGACCCATGCTGGTGAAGAGGGTGACCAAACCCTGAGCCAGAGAACGCTCTTCAATGGAAGCTTCTCCTAACATAATATATCGGATTGGCGCGCCAAGCAAGGCGGTTAAACCGCCGCCGATCAGCACCCCCGAAAGCAAAAAGAAAATCAAATTGCCGCCCAACAGGCTGAGCATGAGGAAACCGGCGCTCATCAAGGCAGTGCCGCCCATGATCACATTGCGAGAGCCAATGCGGTCGAGCAGCCGGCCGGCGAGCGGTGAGCCAACCGCCATGGCGAGAATGGCGGGAATCAACAGCCAGGTGGCATTTTTCTCATGGATGCCCTGATTGGCCAAGCCGGTGACCGCCATGAGTGGCACAAAAACCAGACTGGCTTCTGCCAGCCCAGCCCCCGCCGATAGCCAATAAGCCAGCCCCAACTGACGGCGATTGAAGAGGTGGGCGGGCAGCATCGGCAGGCTGATGCGACGCTCGGCCCAAATGAGGATAACCAGTAAAACCAGCGCCAGCGCCAGCGCCCCGCCAACCGAGGGCGTAACAAGGCTGGCTGCTAAATTACCGGGGTCAAGTTGATTCAAACCGAAGGTAAGCGAGGCGAGGAAAGAGGCTAACAGGATCATACCGGCGACATCCAATCGGCGGCTGGTGGCAGGGCGGGTAGCCGGCAGCAATCGCAGGCTGAAGAGAATAATCAGAACGGCGATAGGCAGATTGATCAGAAACAACCAGTGCCAGTTGGCAACTGCCAGAATGACGCCTCCAAGCAGTGGCCCAATAAGAAATGCCACCCCAAAAACGGCGCCAATCATGCCCAGCGCGCTGCCGCGTTTTTCTGGGGGGAAGGTGTCACCAATCACGGCGCTGGCGACCGGAAAAATACCGCCGGCGCCAAACCCCTGTATGGCACGTCCAATCAGCACGCTATTGAAGGTGGATGATGTGGCTACTAGTAACGATCCCATCCCAAACAGAGCAATATCGAGAATGTAAATCCAGCGGCGGCCGTAAAGGTCGGAAAGTTTAGCCATCAATGGTGTACTGACTAATTGGAAGAGAACGTAACTGCTGAACATCCAAGCCAGATTACGTTCGTCTACACCGAATTCGGCGCGGATGGAAGGCAGGGCAGGGCCAAGGATGGCGATGTCGAGCGCGCCCATTAATACGCCGAAGAAGAGGAGGAAAAGAAGTTGATTGCGTTGTTTATTTTCTGTGTGCATAAGAAGTGATCTCCAAACCAACTTACTGACCGTTCGTTTAGAAAATATAACATTGCTTTCGAGAAGATTCATCCTCCAAACGGGTGATTTCACGAAAAAAGGACTTGACAATGGAAAAAATTTTTTCTATACTATGAATGCGAACGTTCGCACGAACGTTCGCATTCGAAACCCCTCTCTTGCCCCCTGTCTCCCATGGCCCGCCGAGTTACACTCAAGGAAGTTGCCTTAAAGTCAGGCGTCAGTTACCAGACTGTTTCCAAAGTGATCAACGGTCAGGTGCGGGTTGCCGCAGAGACCGAAGATCGTATTTGGCAGGCAGTCCGGGAATTGAATTACCGACCCAATTACACTGCTCGCAGTTTGCGTGCCCAGCGCAGTTTCACGATTGGGTATTCCTGGCGTCCTTCCCCACCGGATCAGGCCAATCCCATTCTGGATACTTTCCTACAGAGCATGTTCCATGCCGCTGAACAGCGCGGGTATTACTTGTTGTGCTTTCCCTATCATCCTGAAACCCAGCGACAGATCGAATCCTACCGCGAGTTGATGGAAACCCGGCGGGTGGATGGTTTTGTGCTTTCCGGGGTGGAATACAACGATCCGAGAGTATTCTTCCTTCTTGAGCAAAAATTCCCGTTTGTAGCCTTTGGTCGTTCCAATCCCGAATTGCGTTTTCCTTCAATTGACGTGGATGGTGGTTTCGGGTTGCAGTTGGCAACCCAACACTTGTTGGAACAAGGTCACCGACGGATCGCTGCGCTGGCCTGGCCGGAGGAGTCGCGGGTGGGTAACAACCGAATGGAAGGATATTTTTCAGCAATGCGCTCTGCTGGAATTGAACCGCTGCCGGAATGGGTCCAACGAGGCGAAGGCCGTTATGCTTTTGGGTATGAGGCTGCCAAAAAATTAATGGCTTTGCCGGAGGAGATTCGCCCAACCGGCATGGTCTGCTTGAACGATTATATGGCTGTGGGTGCGATCAAAGCCGTTCAGGATGGAGGTTTTCAGGTGGGCAGTCAAATTGCAATAACCGGTTTCGATGACACTCCCATTGCCCAGTACCTGACCCCGCCCTTGACTTCTGTTCGTCAGCCGGTTTGGGAAATTGGCGAACGTCTGATTGCGATGTTGTTAAATTTGCTGGAAGCAAAGAGCAACCATAACGAATTCGATACCGTTCTGATGCGCCCCCAGTTGGTCGTACGCGCTTCCAGTCAATCGGTTGAGCAAATCCATCCTGGTTACAAGGAGGTGATGCTGAATCAATAACGAAAAACGATTGGTTTTTGCTGGTTCGTTTTCTGGCGACAAATGAAGCCACCCCTCTGTGCTCCTGCCAGGGATTGAGTGGGGCGGCTTCGACAGGGCGGCTGTTTTCAGCCCACCTGTGTTTGAGTATATCATCACTTTTTGAGGAAAATACAGATTTTCCCAATCTCAATTCAGGAGAAGAAAGGTCATGAAAACCCTGTTGAAATGGTTTGTTTCCCTGATGGTTATCAGCCTGCTGTTGGCAGCCTGCCAACCGGCGGCAACCCCCACCCCCGAGAAAGTAATCGAGACGGTTACGGTGGAGAAGGAAAAAGAAGTCGTTAAAACGGTCGAGGTTGAAAAACCCGCTGAACGCGCAGTGGTCCGCCTTTCTGGTTGGGCCGCCAGCCCGGAAGAAACCGCGCTGCTGCAATCCCTGTTGTTGGATTTCACTGCTGAAAATCCGGATATTGTGGTCAAGTACGAGCCGATTACCGGTGATTACTGGCAGCAGTTGAAAACCTCGATTGCTTCAGGCGTTGAACCGGATGTTTTCTACATGGATATCTTCCAATTCCCGGCTTTCGTAAGGGATGAGGTTTTGCTGCCGATGGATGACCTGATGGCTAAAGAGGGTGTCAAACGGGATGACTTTATCCCTTCTTTAATTGACCCCTTCTCCGAGGGCGGTGTTACTTATGGTATTCCCAAGGACTTCAATACACTGGGTTTGTTCTACAACAAAGACCTTTTCGCTCAGGCAGGTATTGCTGAACCAACCGATGATTGGACTTGGGATGATTTGAAGGCCGCTGCCGAAGCGCTTTCTGATCCCGCCAATAATATTTACGGGCTGGGTGTGCCGGCTGATCCAGGCCGTTTCCCGATCTTCGTCTTCCAAAATGGCGGCTCGATCATGACCGAGGATTACAGCGACACCTTGCTCGACGCCCCGGCAGCGATTGAAGCAGCTACCTACTACACCGATTTCCGCAAGAATCAGATTGGCGCTATTCCGGCAGATGTGGGCGAAGGCTGGCAAGGTACGGTGTTTGGTAAAGGACAGTTCGCGATGGTTTATGAAGGCGGGTGGTTGATTCCCTACCTGAAACAGCAATTCCCCAACACGAATTACGGTGTGGTTACGCCTCCGGCTGGCCCGAAAGGCGAGGGTAACCTGATCTTCACCGTTGCCTATGTCATCTCGCGCAACAGCAAGAATCCGGAAGCAGCCATGCGGGTGATCAACTACCTGACCAGTGAAAAATCGCAGACCAAAGTCCTTGAGAGTGGTTTTGCTCTGCCAACCCGCTTATCGTTGCAAGGCAGTGAATACCTGAAGACCAATCCAGCTTCCAGCGCGATCTTCCGCGGTGCGTTGCAGGGCGCTCGCCCCTTCGTGTGGGGTTTGGTCGGCTCAGATGTGAATGAACAGATGGGCAAAGCTTTGGAGCGCATCTATCTGGAAAATCAAGCCGTAGATGCATCCCTCAAACAGGCAGCGCAGGTGATTCGCCAAAAAATAGCCGAAGTTAAGTAAGGCGGTTGTGCTGGAGAGGGTCAGCCGCAACAGGCTGACCCTCTCTACAATGAATGGAGGATGGGAGCATGGGTCAAATGATAACCAATCGTCCGGCTGGCTTTTTCCGGGGCGGCAATAACCCGGAAAGGCGCAAAAAACGCAGTGAGGCTCTCACCGCATATATATTCTTGCTGCCATATTTATTCATCTTCTTAACTTTTACGGTTTTTTCGATCGGTTATGCTTTTTACTTATCTTTTACCCGCTATAACCTACTGCGTCCGCCGGAATGGTGGGGATTGGAAGGTTACCGGCGCGTGTTATGCCTCGAATCGCTGTTGCCGCGCGGAGAGGATGCACCCCCTTTGGCATGTGATGATCTCTTCATCAAAAAAGCTCTCCCCAACACGGTTAAGTACACTTTGATTGTGGTGCCGACTCAAACGGTCTTAAGCCTGATTCTGGCATTTGCCATGGATCAAAAGTTGCGTTTTCGGCGTTTGTTCCGTACCATTTATTATCTGCCATCGGTCACATCCTCGGTGGTCATCTCCCTGATTTTTGTTTGGTTGTTCAGTCCCTTGGGGATTGTCAATCAAATATTCAACCTTAATATCAATTGGTTGAACGATCCGCGTTATGCCTTTTACACCATCATGATTCTGAATGTATTTACCACGAGCGGTACGTTGATGCTCATCTTTCTCGCTGGATTGCAGGATATTCCCACTGCGATCTATGAAGCGGCTTCAATAGATGGCGCCAACAAATTTCAGGTGCTTCGTTACATCACCATCCCAATGCTTCGGCCGGTTGTGTTTTTCGTGGTCACTGTCGGTCTAATCGGTTGTTTCCAGGTATTCGATCAGATTTATGTGATGACATCAGGCGGTCCGCTTGATTCGACTACGACCGTTGCTTACTTGATTTACAAATGGGCCTTCCGCGATACCACCGTCAAAATGGGACAGGCAGCTGCTTTGTCTTTCATCCTGGCGTTGATTATTCTGGTGTTCACTTTAATCCAACGGCGGATTATTGAAGGCAGTGGTAGTGTGGGTTCGGCATAGGTGAGGTGAAATCATGGCAACAATCTCTCAAACGCTTCCCAAAAAAGGTTCCTCTTCCGACCGACTGATTGAGTTTTTGGATCGGATGAAGACGCCGGTGTTTTATGTCATCTTGATTGGCTGGGCGATTTTGTGCATAGCGCCGTTATACTTTACGCTTGTTTTCAGCCTCAAGCCGGTGGCCAATGTTTATGACCCGCCGCTGTTCTGGCCGATTCCGTTCAGCTTGGAAAACTTTCGGGATGTGATTGGTGCTCTGCCGTTGTTCCCGCGCTGGCTTTTAAACAGCACCATCATCTCAGTGGTTGTAACCGTTGCCCGGGTCTTATTTTGTTCCATGGCAGGGTACGCCTTTGCCCGGATGGAATTTCCACTGAAGAAATTTTTGTTCACCGCTCTGTTGATCTCGATGATGATTCCCGGCCAAGTTACCCTGATTCCGAACTTTCTGGTGGTCGGGCCGGGCATCATCCGCGGTGGTTTGAAAATCGGCGATGTGACCATCCCAACCGGTTTTGGGTTGATGGACAATATCGCCGGGGTGATTCTGCCGGGCATTGTGGCTGCTTTTGGAATCTTTATGATGACTCAGTTTTACAAGAGCATTCCAAAAGAGCTGGAAGAAGCGGCCATGATTGATGGGTTGGGACGGTTTGGCATTTTCTTCCGCATCGTGCTGCCAATCAGTACCACTCAACTGCTGACGCTGGCTTTGCTGACTTTTCAGGGTGAATGGAACAGTTTCATGTGGCCGTTGACGATCCTGCGCACACCGGAAAACTTTACCCTGCCGATCGGCTTAAATTGGTTTCGCGGTGAGTACTACACCCTGATTTCGAAAGTACTGGCAGGTTCACTCTTCAACACCTTGCCAATTTTGATCATTTTCTTCATCTTTCAACGATACTTTACCCAAAGTATCGCCGGTACCGGCTTGAAAGAGGGTTGATAATAAAACTAACTATCGCATTTAAAGGGCTGAGTTTATGCTGAACGAACGAAACTGGATTGTCACCGAAAATTGCTTTGACCTGAACAACCAGAATCACGCGGAAACTATCTTTACGATTGGAAATGGTTATCTTGGTACGCGCGGAGCGCACGAAGAACCTTATCCTGGCGAGGAGCGTGCCACCTTCATTCATGGCGTGTTCGATGATGTACCGATTGTTTTTACCGAATTGGTCAATGCACCCGATTGGCTGGATATGACCCTGCGATTGGGCGGGGAGTGGTTTTCCCTTCTGGAAGGGGAGATACTGGCTTATCAACGTCAGCTGGACTTGCGCAATGGCCAGTTGACTCGCCAAGTGGATTGGCGCAGTCCTCGTGGAGCGCGCTGGCAACTGACCTTTGAACGGTTTGCCAGTCTGGATAATCCGCATTTGTTTTGTCAGCGGGTCAGGGTAACGGCTTTCGAAAACACGACGCTGGAAGTGCGCGCGACCCTGAGCGGAGAAACGGACAATCTGAATTACAAACACTGGGACTGGATCGGGCAGGGGTTTGAGCAGAACAGCGCCTGGCTTCATTTGCGCACCCGCTCATCCGGTATTGAACTGGGAGCAGCTACCCGGCTGTCCATTTACGGTGGCAGCAGTCCCAACTTCACGACGTGGGACACCCGCAATGCTCCTACGCTTGTAACTGCTACCGAACTTAAGAGCGGGGAGGTGGTTGAGGTTGAGAAAATCACTGCTTTTTACACATCACGAGAAACCGGCGACCCGCACCATGTGGCGCAGCAAGCGCTGAAAACTCTACCCCAACGCGCGTGGCAGGAATTATGGGACAGTCATGCCCGCGCCTGGCAACGCGAATGGGAAGCCTGCGATATATGGATCGAAGGGGATGACCGCGCTCATCTGGCTGTGCGCTTTAGCATGTTCCAGTTACTGGCTGCGGCGCCGCGTTTGGATGAGCGAGTGAGTATTGGCGCGAAGGCGCTCTCCGGTTATGGGTATCGTGGGCATGTGTTTTGGGATACGGAAATCTTCATGCTGCCTTTCTTTACCTACACACATCCGGAAATTGCCCGTAATTTGCTTTCTTACCGCTATCATACCCTGGAAGGAGCGCGGAAAAAAGCGCGCGAAAACGGCTTCAAGGGAGCCCAGTTCGCATGGGAAAGCGCCACTACCGGTGAAGAAGTAACTCCAACTTGGGTGCCTCACCCAACTGACCGAACCAAGCTAATTCGCATCTGGACGGGGGATATTCAAATTCATATTTCGGCAGATGTCTGTTATGCAATCTGGCAGTACTGGAAGGTTACCGGCGATGATGACTTCATGATCAAGCGCGGCGCCGAGATATTTTTGGATGTGGCTCGCTTTTGGGCCAGCCGTGCCGAATGGGACGCTGAACGAGGTTGTTACCAATTCACCGATGTGATCGGTCCAGACGAATATCACGACCATGTGGACAACAACGCCTATACCAATGCGCTCGCACGCTGGCAGCTGCTAACCGCGTTGCAAGTTTTAATATGGTTGCAGGAACGCGCCCCCGACAAGGCTGCCGAATTGTGCCGCGTTTTCGAATTGGATGAGGATGAGTTGACACGATGGCGCGAGGTGGCGGAAAAAATTTACTGGAAGGAGGACGATTCGAACGGTCTGATTGAGCAGTTTGAGGGCTATTTCCAGCGTCGCCAGATTGATCTGCAAGCGCTGGAACCCCGCACCCAGTCCATCCAATCCCTGTTAGGAATCGAAGGCGCCAGCGAAGCCAACATCCTCAAGCAACCGGATGTGGTTATGCTTGCGTATCTGTTCCCCGATCTGTTCGATGAAAAAACGCTACGAGCAAATTATGAATACTACAATGCCAGAACAGATCATACTTTCGGTTCTTCGCTTGGGCCGGCAATTCATGCCATTGTTGCCTGCCGAGTAGGCAACCCAGAGGAAGCCTATGAGCATTTCATGCGGGCTGCGCTGGCTGATTTGGAAGATGTGCGCGGCAACGCTCACGATGGAATTCATGCCGCATCGGCGGGTGGAATTTGGCAGGCAGTCGTTTTCGGTTTTGGGGGGTTGAGATTGGAGGAGGACGGTCCGAAGACATCTCCCTGCCTACCCAGCCACTGGAAGCGGCTGGTTTTTCGGATCAGGTATCGCGGGCAGCGGTATGAATTTGACCTGTCTAATTCACGCACGGGGGGGGATGAGGGATGATTCGCGCTTTTCTGTTCGATTTGGATGGTGTATTGACGGACACGTCCGAGTTTCATTACCTCGGGTGGAAACGGCTGGCGGATGAATTAGGATTGCCGTTTGACCGTCAGAAAAACGAGGCTTTACGGGGAGTTTCCCGCCGTGAATCACTGCTTTTACTGCTGGATGGCCGCTCAGCAACAGAACAGCAAATGAATGAGTGGATGGAGCGAAAAAACCGCTACTATATTGAATATGTATCACAAATGACGCCGCAAAACCTGTTACCGGGCGCGCTCGAATTGCTTCAGGAATTGCGCCGGGCTGGTTACAAGGTAGCCATTGTGTCTTCCAGCAGGAATACGCCGCTGGTGTTAGAGCGCTTGCAAATTGGAGAATGGCTGGATGCCGTGGTGGATGGCAATGCTGCTGCCCGAAGTAAACCAGCGCCGGATTTGTTTCTCATCGCAGCCGAGCGATTGGGGGTTGAACCGTCCGAATGTTTGGTGATTGAGGATGCCGAGGCTGGGATTGCTGCCGGAAAGGCGGCCGGCATGCGCACCTTGGGTTTGGGACCGTTGGAGCGGGTAGGTTCGGCTGACTACCATCTGCCTGATCTGAATGGAGTTACCCTGGAGCAGTTACGGGCGTTGATCCCTGAACTTTAGGAAAAAGCCTCCCGCTGGTTTTGGCGGGAGGCTGGCTTCACCTTTCAGGGGATGAAGGTGAAGGTGGAAATGACTGCTTCGTATAGCCGCGCAAGGTCGGACGCGTTGCTGGGTTCGTTGATCGGAAAAAAGATCAATTGGTGATAGACGCCGTTGTGCAGGACAAAGACCATGCGGGCGCTCAAGCGACCTGGGACGGGTTCCAGCACCTCAGCTGGTTGTCCACCCAGCGAGATTTGAGTCTGGCGCAAGTTTGGCGGGGAATTTACCCCTTCAAATTGATTACGGAATTCTCTGACGAGTTGATCCAGTTTGGTTTGTGAACCTACCGGAGTGCTGAAAATATCCAAACGAGCGACAACTTCTTCTCGATTGGTCGGGTTTTCAGGTTGAGCATAGACGGCAGATAAACCGCGGCTATCGGCTACAAAATCGTTTGGATAGGAAAAGCAATAGCCGTAAGCAAAATCCACAAAGGTTTTCATGCCTTCCTGATGACAACCGGCGGGAATTTCTTTGTCCAATTCGCGCACATTGGGCAAAATTTCGCGGTTGATGCGTACCTGATTGCCGTTCTGATCGGTGCGTACTTCCAGAGGATTGCCGTTGACCTCGATCAACAGACGGTAACCGGGTGTGATGACCTGAATACACATCTCATCAGGCGATGCCAAACCAAGGCAGCCATCCGGCCACTCCGCCGGCGAAACCTCAATTAAATTAATGGCTTCAGGCGCAACGCGCAGTTGTTCGGCAAGCAGGGAGCGTATTTTCTCAAATATCATATCTACCTCTTCCTGAGGAATGAGGACGATAAGGGTGGGTAAGGGGATCGTTTCGGCGACGCTCGGGGAGGGAGCCGATGAGTCGGTGGAGGATGGGGTGGGTTCTTCCAATGTTGGGAATGGATCAAGCGGAGCAGTTGAGGGAGCACAGGCAGAGATCAGCAAAAGAAAGCCTGCCATTGCAGTAAGAAACCAGGTTTTTTGCATGGTGGGTCTCCTCCTTCGAGCCATGGATCGGTTCTGCCTCATGGACATTTGCAGATTAAGTTCAAGACGCTGCTGAAGCAGCAAAGGTTCCCTGCACTCTCAGAGCGAAATGACCTTTTCCGCTTTTTGTAAGGTTTCCAGAATATCGCCCATTCCGCCGACAATGCCGACTTCGACTTTTTCTTTCAGGCCGAAAAAGTCCAGGCATGTGCTGCAGATCACCAGTTCAACACCCTTCTGCTCGATCTCTTTGAGCAGATCAATTACGGGCGAACCTTTGCAAACCAGTTTGACTCCTTCCGTGTAAAAAAGGATTTTTGCCGGTAATTCGCCAGATTGAAGGGTCAGGGTCAGGTACTTAACGGCCAGGGCTTGCTGCAATTCTACCGGTGCACTTCCCAAGCCGTTGCGGGTGAACAATAACACAAGGTTGCTTTTCATAAACACTCCTCCAACATGGTTTTTATGGATTTTACCGAATGTTTGACGAATTTATATGAATTTTTTCTAAAATATTGACAAAAAACACCTTATTGGGTATATATAGCCCGTCCCAAGCCTAACCCTATTCATTCAAGGAGATGTTTCATGCTAAAAACACGATACGAGTGGATTGTACCGCTGATGGCGGTATTGCTGGTTGGTTGTGCATCTTTTTCCGCTTCTTCTCAAGCCGATGAAGCCGGCCGTCTGGTCGTTTACTCGGGGCGCAGCGAAAGTCTGGTTGCGCCGATCATCGAACAGTTTGCTCAGGCCAGCGGGGTAAAGGTAGATGTACGCTATGGAAACACGGCTGAACTGGCGGCTACCCTGCTGGAAGAAGGCAAAAATTCTCCGGCAGATGTATTTTATGCCCAAGACCCGGGCGGTTTGGGCGCAGTGGCCCAAGCGGGTTTACTGGCCGAATTGCCGGATGAGATTTTGAACAAGGTCGAAAGCCGTTTCCGCTCCGGTGAGGGAAGGTGGGTCGGCATATCCGGTCGAGTGCGGGTTGTGGTTTACAATACGCAGCGCGTGCAGGCAGAGGAGTTGCCGGATGATCTGTTTGGCTTCACCGATCCGCGCTGGCGGGGAAAGATTGGCTGGGCGCCCACCAATGCCTCGTTTCAGGCAATGGTTACGGCCATGCGTCAGATGTGGGGCGAGGAAAAGACCAGAGAATGGCTGCAGGGAATTTTGGCAAACCAGCCGGTGGTTTATGATGGAAACACGGCGATTGTGGCTGCGGTAGGCAGTGGAGAAATCGAAGTTGGTTTTGTCAATCATTATTACCTCTATCGTTTTTTGAGAGAACAGGGCGATTCATTTCCGGCGCGCAATCACTTCATGAACAACGGCGGGCCGGACTCGCTGGTCATGGTTTCGGGTATTGGCAGACTGGCTTCGGGCAAGAACGAGGAAAATGCTTTGAAGTTCATCCAATTTCTGCTCTCTCCGGTGGCCCAGCAGTATTTTGCCAGCCAGACCAATGAATACCCTCTGGTAGCAGGTGTCCAGACTCAGGCGGGTATGACGCCGTTGGAGAGTCTGAATGCAGCCGGTATCACAGTGGACCAATTGGCTGATCTGGAAGGTACTTTGAATCTGCTCAGGGAGACGGGCGTTCTTCCCTAAAAAATGTTCAGAGAACGAGCTATCACCAAGTGGTTTGGAACGGTCGTTTCTACACCAGCGCGGGGTGCGTGGTTGTACCTGCCCGCCGCGCTGGTGGTGTTGGCGATGACTCTGCCGTTGATGTATTTATTCGTGCGCGCCAGCTCAGCCAGCCCAGCAGCCTGGAACTGGCTGCTGAGAGTTCAAACCCTGCAGATCATGGCGCAAAGCGTAGGTTTAGCGCTGTCGGTCATGCTGGCGGCTTTGATTTTGGGAGTGTCGCTGGCCTGGCTGGTAACCCGCAGCGACTTGATCGGACGAAATCTCTGGTCGGCCTTGCTTCCTATCCCGCTGGTGATTCCCAGTTATGTTGGGGCATACCTGTTTGTGTCGTTCTTTGCGCCGCGCGGCCTGCTTCAAAATCTTCTGGAAGGTTGGCTGGGGATCGAGCGTCTCCCTTCTGTTTACGGCTTTTGGGGCGCCTGGCTGGTACTGACCTTGATGACCTATCCCTATGTCTTTCTGGCGGCGCGAACGGTTCTTGCTCGCGGTGATCGCTCCCTTGAGGAGGCAGCGCGGAGTTTGGGGTATTCTCCATTGGAAACTTTTTGGAAGATCACCCTGCTGCAACTGCGTCCCGCGCTGGCAGCCAGCAGTCTTTTGGTGGGTTTGTATGTATTGCGGGATTTCGGGGCGGTTTCGGTTTTACGATTTACAACTTTCACCCGCGCCATTTATTTGCAATACCAATCTTCAATCGATCGCTCAGCTGCCGCGCTCCTCTCGTTGGTTTTGATTGGGATAACGATTGGGTTCCTGATTGCAGAACAGCGCATCAGGCGTTCTGAGACGGAAGTTCCTCATACGGCTGTTCATCCCCCCCCATTGATTCGATTGAGACGCTGGCAAATAGCGGCGTTGGCGTTGGTCATCTTGACCCTGTTGCTTGGGCTGATTTTTCCTAGCGGGGTTCTCTTCTACTGGCTGGCGCGCGGTTTATCCGCCGGTGAGCAGATGAGTGATTGGCTGCGTCCATTGTGGGGATCGGTCAGCGCGGCTGGCCTGGCTGCACTGATGACGGTGATACTGGCTTTTCCGGTTTCCATTGTGGCTGTCCGCCGGCCGGGTTGGTTCAGCGCCCTGTTAGAAAAGTGGAGTTATCTGGGGTACGCTGTTCCGGCTATCGTTGTGGCGCTGGCATTGGTGTTTTTTGGGGCGAATTTTGTGCCGGGTCTGTATCAAACCCTTTTCATGCTTTTGTTCGCCTATGTGATTTTGTTTTTACCACAGGCGATGAGCAACATTCAGTCATCGCTGCGGATGGTGCAAACAAATTTGGAAGAGGCCGCTGCCAGTCTTGGGGAAAACCCCCTGCGGGTGTTTCAGCGGGTTACTTTGCCGCTCATCATGCCGGGATTAGGTTCTGCCGCTGCGTTGGTCTTCCTCACCGCCATAAAGGAATTGCCTGCCACGCTGCTGCTGGCGCCAATTGGTTTTTCCACGTTGGCTACCCAGGTTTGGGGAGCGGTTTCGGAGGCTTATTTTGCCCGCGCGGCTGCGCCAGCGCTCATCTTAATTCTCACCTCATCTATTTCAATGTACCTGATTAACCGCCACTCTACAATCGAGGGATGATCTCAACAACGATGAAAGAACCTTTTATTGAATGTCATCACCTAGAGAAATCCTATCTGAATCAACAGGCAGTCAGAGATGTTCATTTTCACGTGAACGAGGGGGAAATTCTGGCCGTAGTAGGGCCGAGTGGTTGTGGCAAAACAACCACTTTGCGCCTGATTGCCGGCTTTGAACGCCCGGATCGGGGTGAAATTCGACTGCAGGACAGGCTGCTCAGCAGCCCGGAGACGTTTGTGCCCCCCGAAAAACGAAACATCGGGGTTGTCTTTCAAGACTACGCCCTTTTCCCGCATCTTTCTGTTTATGAAAATGTCGCCTTTGGACTGCGCAAGCAAGCCGCTCACAAGATAAAACAACGGGTAGCCGAGATGCTGGAACTGGTTGGGCTGGGTCATCTTTCGAAACGAAGGCCACATGAACTTTCTGGTGGAGAACGTCAACGGGTGGCGCTGGCGCGGGCGTTGGCTCCTCAGCCGCAAGTTTTGTTGATGGACGAGCCCTTTTCGAGTTTGGACATGGACTTAAGACTGAAATTGCGCGAAGAAGTTCGCTCGCTGCTGAAGCAATTGAATCTGACTGCGTTGTTTGTGACACACGATCAGGAAGAAGCCCTGTTTATGGGGGACCGGTTGGCTGTAATGAATCGCGGCAGTATTCAACAGGTAGATTACCCGGAGCGCATCTTTTCCCATCCTTGCAATTCCTTTGTTGCGGAGTTCATGGGGAATGCCAATTTCCTGCCCGGGCGGGTTTCAGCGGATGGAATCGAAACCGAAATCGGCCTGATTCCGCAAAAAGTTGCCTTACCGGCGGGCAGCGAGGTGGAGCTAGCCGTACGCGCTGACGACATTGGCTTTGACCTGAACGGCACGGCCAACGGCGTTATCCTCTCGCGGGTTTTCAGAGGGGTGATCAATGTCTATAAAGTACGCTTGCATTCCGGGCAGGTCTTAGAAGCTTTTCAGCCGCATTATCGCTTTTTCCCGGAGGGCCAGCCGGTACGAATATTTGCAGATGCGGGTCATGAACTGGCTTGTTTTCATCAAGGAATTGCCATAAAAGGGGACGAACGTCACCTTGACAGGGTTACCAAAGGCTGATATAAACCTCTCAGTAAAAATTAATCCTAACGAAAGGAGAGGCGTTTTATGTTTTATACAGCATCGGTGCTTGTTTGCAATCAAGCCGTATGGGCGCGCCTGCCTTTCGGGAGAGTCTGCTGATTTTGGTTCTCTAATCAACGAGATCATCTACAGCCGCGGGCGTGCTCATCCCCGTGGCTTTTTTTGTTTGCGGGTGTTCATGAGGTGCTTTGCCGTGCGGCATTGGGTCAGCATGTCACCAGCGTATGATTGCCTGATTTAAGTCGGCAAGATGAAGTAATCCACACCAGCCACGGGTGAATCCGAGGCTGGTGTTTTGTTTTTTTTTGTAAGGAATTTCAACCATGTTTCATCACGAGTATGAGCACGAACTTTTGGGTGTCATAACCAAAAAAATGAATAACGCCTTTGAGGTGAGCATTGATAACACGATCATCCAGTGCAGGCTGGCTGGTGGTTTGAAGGGAAATCAAACAAAGCGAGCAAGGAAGCAGGATTTCGCTGGTTCGCTCGCAGCAGTAACGGTCGGAGATGAAGTTCGGGTGCGTTTGATTAGCAGCCGAGAGGGTCTCATTACGGCTTTACTGCCACGCCGGAGTGGTTTTGGCAGACGGGAGGCTCTTTCCATGCCGGATAGATACCCTCACGAGCAGGTGATCGCGGCTAATGTGGATCAGATTCTTGCGATTTTCTCGGTGGCGCAGCCTGAACCTCACTGGAATTTACTGGATCGCTACCTTGTGGCAAGCGAAGATGCCGGTTTACCGGCAGTGATTTGCATGACCAAGCTGGATTTACTTGACCAACAGACTGAGGATTTTCAGCAGGAGATCATCCACATTCTCGACGATTTCCGCCGAATCGGTTACCCAGTGATTTTTACAAGCGCACGAACAGGTAAAGGTTTGAAGGATTTACAGACCATCCTCGAAGGACGGGTGTCGCTGGTTATCGGAAAATCGGGGGTTGGAAAATCATCCCTGTTGAATGCTTTGCTAATCGGGAAACAGTTGAGGGTAGGGGATGTGAACCCCATTACCTGTAAGGGGCGGCATACCACCACTCATTTGGAAATGATCCAGATCGAAGGGGGAGGTGCCATCATAGATACTCCCGGTATGCGGGAATTTGGTTTGTGGGATATCCCCGCCGATGAGCTGGCAACCAATTTCCCGGAGATGCGGGGTTTCCTTGGAAAATGCAAATTCGGGTTGGACTGTGCCCATGATGAAGAACCCGGCTGTGCTGTGCGCAGGGCTGTGATGGATGGCTTGATTCATCCACGCCGTTATCGTAGTTATCTGCGCTTGAGAGGTGAATTGTGAACAAGCGGTTTTATCCCAAACAGGAGGATTTTGTTTGTAAGCACTGTCGGAATTGGGTGTCGGTCAATCCGATCTTTAGCGGTGTTTCCAACCGCAATCATTGCCCTTATTGCCTTTGGTCGCGGCATGTGGATTTATATGCCACAGGTGACCGGTTGAGCGCCTGCAAGGGCGGCATGATGCCGATCGGTTTGACCGTCAAGCGGGAGTTAAAAAAGTATGGCGGTTTGTTGCAAGGCGAATTGATGTTGATTCACTGGTGTACCGAATGCGGTGCGGTTTCGATCAACCGCCTGGCTGCCGATGATGATCCTGAGCGGCTGGTAAAGGTGTATGAATCTTCCCTTCAACTGGATAGAGGAGTCTGCAGCCAATTATCTCACATCGGGGTTGTACTGGTGGGGGAAGCCCATCGCAATCTGGTGTTCCGAAGATTGAATGGAATCCGTGTAGCAGGAGGCGAGGCTTTCGGGTAAAGCGGTTTAATCTGCCAAATAAACCGAGTCGATGATGCCGACGATCACCGAAATCACGCAGGCATTTGGGTTTTGCAATACCTGACGGGCGCCGTTGCCCTCGCGGTTAACCAAAACCGTATCCCCGATGCCTGCGTGGGTGTTATCGAGGGCGATGAAGTCCGTGTCGGGAGCCTCGTCTTCCAACCCGAGCGGCTGTACGACCAGCAGCCGCCGATTTTTGTAATCAGGATGGCTGATGGTCGTGACTACTGTACCGACAACTTTGGCGAGTATCATGATGATGAGCCCCTATGCGTAGGGATTCCAACCGCGCTGGAGGATGAGGTTAAAGGTTTCATCGCTCTTCACTTCCAGTTCATCCACAATGCCAACCAGCGCGAGATCAATGGGGACGAATTTTTCATCTGGCATGGCCAAAGCGGCTTCGCGGGCGCGTACCATCACACACAAGTCACCTTCGCCGGCGTGGACGATGTCTGCTGCTACCTGTAACCCTCCAAGCGGTTGAAGATGTTTGTTGACCGGTTGCACGACCAGCAGCTTCAACCCCTGCGTGCCGGGGTACTTGATCGTACAAACTGCATTTCCCTTGACAATACCGAGTAGCATAATGGGTTACTTCGAATCAGGGGGCTTTCTGAAAGGTTATTTGCCCTTCAACTTCGAGTGTGTCAATGATTGCCATGATTACGGCGTCCACCGGTGTATCTTTGGTGAGGATGGTTTGACGGGCAGATGAACCGGCGCAGGTCAAGACCAGATCCCCAATGCCAGCGTCCACAGTGTCAATGGCTACATAGGGTTTTCCACTGGGGTTCCCAAATTCGTCGGTGGGGCGAACGACCAGCAATTTTCGCCCGGCCAGTTTCTCGTCTTTGATCGTGGCGACTGTCGTCCCAATGACTTTGGCGATCAGCATCGTTTCTTCTCCGCTCAGTAACTTTTTTGCAGGACGGGCTCAGGTGATTGGCTAGATGATTCAGTCGGTTGTGCGCCGGAGATGATTTTCACGCTGGCGCTGGCTCCAATTCGGTTTGCGCCGGCCCTGATCATCTGCTCGGCATCTTCATAGGTGCGTACACCGCCTGAGGCTTTGACACCGACTTGCGGGCCGACCACCCGGCGCATCAAAGCGACATCGCTGACGGTGGCGCCCCCACCGGAAAAACCGGTCGAGGTTTTGACAAAATCTGCACCGACTTCTTTGGAAATCAAACAGGCAATCACTTTTTCTTCGTCGGTCAGTAAGCCGGTTTCAATAATCACCTTAACCAGGACGCCTTTTTCATGAGCCGTTTTGACCACCCCGCGAATGTCGCGCGCTACCAGCTGTAAATCGCGGGATTTGAGCGCGCCGACATTGATCACCATATCCACTTCCTGAGCGCCTAGTTGAATGACCTGAGCTGTTTCAAAGGATTTTACCTCAGGGGTGTTTGCGCCCAGCGGAAAGCCGATAACCGTGCAAACTTTGATTGCCGAGCCCTGCAGCAGTTTGGCGCACAATTCGATCCAGGTTGGGTTGACACATACCGAGGCAAATCCATAGCGTTTGGCTTCAAAGCAAAGTTGAGCGATTTGCTCCTGAGTGGCATCCGGTTTGAGCAGGGTGTGGTCAATCATGCTGGCAATTTTCAGGTCGTGCGGCATACCGCCCAAGCCGTTCGAAACACGCTCTGCGCCAGCGTGAATGACCTGCCCCACATGGTCAAAACAGGTTTGCACGCAAATTCCTTCCGCGCAGGAAAATTTACAGCTATTATCGTTTTGTCCAGCGGAGGCCTGACGCTGCATCAGACTGGTCAGAACTTCCCGGGTAATGATTTCGACCAAAGAAGCAATCGTTTTGGGATCGGTGTTCATGCCGAATCAAACTCCTTTGAGGTATTTGTTCTCAATGGCGATGATTTTCTCTACTCTGCGGCTGTGACGACCGCCAGCAAAAGGGGTTTCCAACCATGTTTTGAGAATTTGACGAGCTAAGTTGACCCCGATCAGGCCAGCTCCAAGCGTCAGTACATTGGCGTCGTTGTGTTCGCGGCTGTTGATGGCAGATGAAAGATCATAGGCAAGCGCTGCCCGCACGCCGGGAACTTTGTTGGCCACCATGCAGGAGCCGATCCCGGCGCCATCAAGGATGACACCGCGCCATGCGTTACCGCTGGCAACCTGGCTGGCAACCGCATGAGCAAAGTCCGGGTAATCCACTGCGTCTTTGCTGTTTGTTCCAACGTCAATAACCGAATACCCTGCTTCCGCCAGCTCTTGTTTTAAGACTTCCTTGAGCTCATAGCCGCCATGATCAGCTCCGATGGCTACGCTCTGTTTCATTGAGTCCGGTTTTGAAGAGGGCACGGGTGCAAAGTCCGCTCCGGTTGGGACTTGGCCGGTAGTCTGCTGAATGACCCGCAGGACAATTTCGCGTAATTCTGTTTCGGAGAAGGGGGACAAGGAGTTTTCCCTTGACGTGAATTGGATTATGTAGATTATAACCTGAATAATGGCTTGAGGATTAAAAGCCGGGAAACCATTTGGGACTTTTTTGTGTGAGACATCTCCCGAAAATCTCTTACACATGTCACTGGTATGGAGGAATTCGGGGTGTACAATTATATTCATTCGAGCGAATATATTTTACGGTGAGGTGAATGATGTTGAACATCAAGATTTTAGGTTCTGGCTGCGCCAACTGCAAACGGCTAGAGGCAGTAACTCGTGAGGTTGTTGCTTCATTGGGAATAGAGGCGGAATTCGAAAAAGTTACCTATCACGCCGACATCATGCAATACCCGATTCTGGCAACGCCAGGATTGGTCATTGAAGGAAAAGTGGTTTCCTACGGCAGAATTCCATCCAAAACCGAAATTGAGAACTGGTTGAAAGAGGCATCTCGATTATTATGATTAACACGGATCGTTCATCGTAAGAAGCTGCCCTGCGCTTCGCGCTGACCACAGCAGCGCCGTTTGTCGGCATGAGCGGCAGCCTAGCAAAGCGCCGAACGATTTTTGATCATTTTTTGGCTGACGAATATACTCCACATCCGCGGGGGGATTTTACGCGCCGATCGGCCTTGATTTGGGCGGAGTAACCCCTGGGGAAATTGCAGTGGCGACAGTGACCCTCCACCGCACACTCTTTCTGAAAGTTGAGTCAATTTCAAGGGGTGAAACGCTTATGAAAAAGCCATCCTGTATCATCTTTTAACTCTTGACAAAATATAAAAACAAGTTAATATTCAACTTCACTTAACTATTTATAAGGATTGATTTCTATGGATGAAATCCGACAAAGATATTTTGAAGTCTTCGAAAAAGCCATGGGGCAGATCATGCAACGCTCCATGCGTTCTTTCTGGCAATACACCAAAGAGCAGGGCCTTTCGATGACCCAAATGGTGGCGCTGCGACACATCCACTACAATCAGGATTGCAACATTTCGCAAATCAGTGAAGAACTGGGGGTAACCACGGCAGCGTCCAGTCAATTGCTGGATCGTTTGGTGCAGCAGGGTTTGATTGCTCGTCGCGAAAACCCCAACGATCGCCGTCATAAGCAGCTGGTATTGACCGAAAAAGGAAGACAAATTCTTACCGAAAGCACGGTTGCCCGCCAGCAATGGCTTTATCAACTGGTGGAGCATCTTTCCGTGGCGGAAATGGAAAAAATCATTGAAGCATTGGAGTTGATGACCGAGCGAATGAACGAAATTGAGCCGGTATAGTTACCGTTTCATCGAAGATGTCGAGGAGGTTGATGAATGTTTCGTATTCTTAAGTACTTAAGACCGTTTGCTCTGCCACTGATTTTGGCGATTTTGCTTTTATTTGTGCAGGCGAACGCTGATTTGGCTTTACCGGATTATCTTTCCAGAATCGTCAATGTCGGCATTCAGCAAGGCGGGGTCGAAAGCGGCTTACCGCTAGCGATGCGCCAGACGACCCTGCAGCATCTCGTACTGTTTTTGACCCCACAAGAAAAAGAACAGGCACTCCAATCCTACCGATTGGTGGATGAAACGGATGCCGATTTCGCGTCTCTCGTGAAAACATATCCGTTGCTGGCGGAACAACCGGTTTACGTGCTGACCCAGACCGATCCACAGGTTCTCCAGAAGTTGGAAGTTCCGGTAGCCGAAGGGCTGCTGATCGCTGCTGGTTTGGAGCAAATTGTGGAGAACCCGCAGCAAGCTCAAACTCTCATGCCGGGCATGGCGATTGACTTTTCCAGTCTACCTGTCGGCATGGACGTATTTACCGTCATGGCCAACTTACCGGATGCGCAACGCAGCCAGATCCGTCAGGCAGTCAGCCAGCGTTTCGAAACGATTGGCGGTGAGAAAGCTCTGATTCAGGCAGCTGCCCGTGCGGTAAAAACTGAATATGAAGCGCTTGGAATGGATACCGGTCGGCTGCAAACCAATTACATCCTGCGGGTGGGCGGTCAAATGCTGCTCATCTCGCTCCTTTCTGCGGCAGCCATTGTGCTGGTTGGGTTTCTGGCTTCGCGGGTTGCAGCTGGGCTGGCGCGCAATCTGCGCCACTTGCTGTTTGAACGGGTGATGCGTTTTTCCAGCGCTGAGATTGAAAAGTTCTCAACTGCTTCGTTGATCACCCGCTCGACCAATGACATCACCCAGATTCAAATGGTGATGATGATCCTGATTCGGATGGTGTTTTATGCGCCCATCATCGGGATTGGCGGCATCATTCGAGCGGTCAGTAAAAGCCCGAATATGTGGTGGATCATCGCGGTTGCCGTCATTGCGCTGATTGGCCTGATCAGCATCGTGTTTGTGATTGCCACCCCCAAATTCAAAATCATCCAGAGCCTGGTGGACCGTCTCAACCTGATTGCCCGAGAAAACTTGAGCGGCATGATGGTGGTGCGCGCTTTCAACCGACAAAAGCACGAAGAACAGCGGTTCGAAGAAGCCAACCTGGATCTGACCCGCACCAGCCTTTTCGTCAACCGCGTGTTTGTGATGGTCATGCCGTTCATGATGATCATCCTCAACGGGGTTTCCGTACTGATTTTGTGGATTGGCGCGCATCAGGTTGCTCAATCTTCCATGCAGGTTGGCGACATGATGGCTTTCATGCAATACGCCATGCAAATCGTGTTCGCTTTCATGATGCTTTCCTTCCTGTTCATTCTTTTCCCGCGCGCCGATGTTTCTGCCAATCGCGTGGCTGACGTGCTGGAAACGGAGGTAACGGTGGTGGATCCGCCCCAGCCAAAGTCCTTCCCTGAACCATTCCGCGGGCGGATCGAATTCAGGAATGTTTCTTTCCGTTACCCGGATGCGGAGGAAAACGTGCTGTGTAACCTGAACTTCGTTGCGGAGGCCGGCAAGACCACCGCCATCATCGGTACCACTGGCTCAGGAAAATCTACGGTGGTGAACCTGATCCCGCGCTTTTACGATGTGACCGACGGCGCCATCCTGATTGATGGGGTGGACATTCGCGAAGTGAGCCTGAGTGAACTGCGCGATAAGATTGGCTACATACCTCAACAAAGCAATCTGTTCAGCGGGACGATTGAGAGCAATCTTCGTTATGCCAACGAGGAGGCTGCCGAAGAAATTCTCAAACAGGCTTTGGAAATTGCTCAGGCCAGTGAATTTGTGCTGTCTGATGCGGAGGGGTTGCATGCGCCGGTTTCACAGGGTGGTATCAACTTTTCGGGTGGGCAAAAGCAACGGCTGAGCATCGCCCGAGCGCTGGTCAAACGGGCTCCAATTTACATTTTCGACGATAGTTTTTCGGCGCTGGATTACCGCACCGATGCCCGATTGCGCAGGGCTTTGAGACAAAGTCTGAAGGATAGTACGGTGATTATTGTTTCCCAGCGGGTGGCTACCATCAAAGACGCTGATCAGATTCTTGTACTGGATGAAGGCGAGATCATTTGCCGGGGCACCCATGCGGAGTTGCTGGAAAAATGTGAAGTGTATCGGGAGATTGCCCTCTCGCAATTGAAGAGGGAGGAGGTGCTGGCATGACGCAATCCAATAACCCCACTTCGGGCAACGGAAAACCCAGACCGGCGGAAAGCGGCGCTGTGCGCCCCCCTGTTGCCGGACGCGGACCGATGGGCGGCCGTGGGCCTTTCGGCGGTCACATGATGATGGGTAAGGTTGAAAAAGCCAAAGACTTCAAAGGCACGCTGCGCAAATTGCTGCATTATCTGGATCCCTTCAAAGTTACGATTGTGATTGTGATCCTGCTGGCAGCCGGTTCGACGGTCTTTTCGATCATCGGGCCAAAGATCCTTGGCGGCGCCACCACCAAGTTGTTTGAAGGTTTGCTGGCGCAGTTGAGCGGTACGGGCAGTATTGATTTTGCCGGTATCGGTCAAATTTTGTTGACGGTTTTGGGACTGTACCTGTTCTCGGCTGTCCTCAGTTATCTGCAAGGCTGGCTGATGACCGATGTAGCCATCACCGTAACTTACCAGCTGCGTAAGCAGATCATGGCTAAAATCAACCGCATGCCGTTCCGTTACTTCGACGGCACAACCCATGGAGAGGTACTTTCGCGCCTGACCAACGATGTGGATACCGTCAATCAGACTCTCAACCAGAGTCTCACCCAAATTATCACTTCCTTTGTGACCGTGGCGGGTGTGCTGGTCATGATGCTGACCATTTCGTGGCAGATGACTCTGGTTGCCCTCCTGATCGTGCCACTTTCGTTTGTCGTGGTGATGATGATTGTGCGCAATTCGCAACGCTTCTTTGCTCAACAGCAGGAATACCTGGGAAATGTCAACGGCCATGTAGAAGAAATGTTTGGCGGGCATGTGGTGGTCAAGGCCTTCAACGGGGAAGAAAAAAGTATCCGCAAAATGGCTGAGTACAACAATCGGCTGTACGGCGCAGCCTGGAAAGCGCAGTTTTTCTCCGGCATCATGATGCCGATCATGAATTTTATCGGCAATCTGGGTTATGTTGGGGTGACCATTCTGGGAGGCTGGTTAGCCATCCGTGGCTCGATAACGATTGGCGATATTCAGGCTTTCATCCAATACGTGCGCTCGTTCACGCAGCCAATCACCCAACTGGCCAACATTTCAAATGTGTTGCAGCAAACCGTGGCGGCTGCCGAGCGAGTCTTTGAGTTTTTAGAGGAGGAAGAAGAAATTGCCGAAACAAACTCGCCGGTGAAACTGGAGAAAGTGCGCGGTGAGGTGGAATTCCACAATGTGCATTTCGGTTATCTGCCCGAAAAACCTGTGATTCACGGCTTTTCAGCGCACATTCAACCCGGCCAGAAGGTGGCCATCGTTGGGCCGACTGGAGCGGGTAAAACCACCATTGTCAAACTGCTGATGCGCTTTTATGATGTTCAGGAGGGCGAAATTCGAATTGATGGCGTGGATATTCGCCGCTTCAGCCGTGAGGACTTGCGCCGCATGTTTGGCATGGTTTTACAGGATACCTGGCTGTTCAACGGTACAATTTTGGATAACATCCGCTATGGACGCGAAGATGCGACTGAAGAAGAGGTAGTTCGGGCTGCCAAAGCGGCTCATGTGGATCACTTCGTGCGCACCTTGCCGGAAGGTTATCAGATGGTGATCAACGAAGAAGTAACCAATATCTCTCAAGGGCAGAAACAATTACTGACCATTGCGCGCGCCATATTGGCTGACCCGGCCATGTTGATTTTGGACGAGGCTACCAGTTCGGTGGACACCCACACCGAATTATTAATTCAAAAGGCGATGGATACGCTGATGCAGGGACGCACCAGTTTCATCATTGCTCACCGGCTTTCTACCATCCGCAATGCGGATTTGATACTGGTAATGCGCGATGGAAACATTGTCGAGCAGGGAACGCACGAGGAATTGATGGCCAAAGGCGGTTTTTATGCTGAACTGTACAACAGTCAGTTTGAGCCGCTGGAAGCGGAGGCCGCCCTCGTTGGGTAAGTAAGTCGAGCGCTTCAAGAAAAGAACTGCACCAAGGACGAAGGTGCAGTTCTTTTCGTTTTAAGGGTGGGCGTTTTCTACTGGTAACGCATCATCAGGGCTTCCAGATCTTCATCCAAAGCCTGCAGATCTTCCTCGTGTTCAACTTCCTGTGCCAAAATGGTCAGTATCATATTGTAGGTAACCGGATCTTTGTCCTTCACGATCTCGAGCAGTTTGGTGTAAACCCCGATGGCGCACTGCTCACCGTGAATGTTTTGGGCAAGGATCTTCTTGACGAACGGATCAGTTGGGGCTTCGTAGCCGCAGTTGGTTTGCTCGAACCAATCCTCAGGGTTAATGAGCGGCGTACCGCCAAGCTGAATGATCCGCAGGGCCAGCATATCCGCATGAGCCAGTTCTTCGTTGGCATGCAGCAGCAGCTCAGAGGCAATCGCGTCTTTCATTGGCCCCTTGACGATTTTGGCGCCAATCCAATATTGGTAGTAGGCCAGCCATTCATCCGCATAGGCTTTGTTGAGCAGGGTGAGCAGTTCGTCCACATTCATCCCAACAATTTCTCGTCCTTTGGTTCCCATGTTTACCTCCTGAAAAATGCACTCAAAGATCTGTATTTCATTATAGGGTGTGAAAACAAGAGGAGATTAGTGTCAAAAGTCACATTTGACTATTACGCTAAATTCAGGAGGAACGTCTGGATTAAGCGGACACTTAACGCTTTCCAGAACGGGAAAGAATCCATATAATTAGCCCGCTTTTGAGATTCCTGATTCAGGCTGAATGAGGTTTTATTTATGCAATATTCAAGTTCTAACAAAATTTCAGCGGGGCAGATGCTGCGGGCGTTATTCACCCCAGCCGCCTTTTCCCGCAAAACCTTGCAGGAATATCTGCTCGTGGCGCTGGGCGCATTCATTCAAGCGCTCTCAATGCGTTTATTTCTGGTGCCAGCCCAGCTGGTCAGCGGGGGGGTGAGCGGCGCATCGCAAATTATCAATTTCTTCACCGGCTGGCCAATCGGTTTGATGGTCTTTATTGGGAATGTACCCCTGTTTATTCTTGGATGGCAGTATCTGGGTGGAGCGCGATTCGCCAAACGTACTGCTTTGGCGATTGCATTGTTTTCCATCTTCACGGATGCGCTGGTTTGGTTTATTCCACCGGAAGGAGTCACCACCGATCTGGTTTTGGACTGTTTGTACGGCGGAATTTTGTTGGGGGTTGGACTGGGGCTGGTTTACCGCGGACAGGGCACCAGCGGCGGCAGCGATATTTTGGGGCGCATTCTCAATCACCGCTTGGGCATTTCGATCTCACAGGCCTATCTGATTACGGATACGCTGGTGGTGCTGGCTGGCGGTTTTGCATTCTCCTGGGAGAAGGCTTTATATGGCTTGCTGGTGATCTATGTATCTGGGCTGGCGGCGGAGGCCGTTTCGGAAGGTTCCGGCGTATTCCGCACTGCTCTGATCATTACCCAGTTCCCCGAAGAGGTGACCCATTCGATTATGACGGTGATGGAGCGGGGGGTGACCATCCTGCCGGGCACCGGGGCTTACACGGGCGCCCAGCGTCCGGTACTCTATTGTGTGATTACTCGCTCGGAAGTCAACCCGTTGAAGGAATTGGTGCGTGAAATTGATCCGCGCGCATTTATGGTCATTGAACAGGCGCACGAAGCGCTGGGAGAAGGCTTCCGCCCTCTGGTGAAAGACTGAACCTAGCCGCGCAGCAAAAATGCGGCAACCAGCCCGAATTGGGCGAGATGATAGGTACTCCAAACCAACCCATCTCAATCTTTCTTGCGGTAATAGCCTAGCCAGCGCAGCGCATCCGGTTTGTTGCGCCAGTTGGGGTTGACTTTGACTTTCAGTTCAAGGAAAACCCGTCTGCCGCTCATCGCTTCAATTTCCTGACGGGCGCTACTGCCGATTTTTTTGAGCATTTCGCCGCCTTTCCCGATAACGATGCCTTTGTGGGACTCGCGTTCGACGAAAAGCGTGGCGTGAATATAGGCCCCCTCTTCACCGCGTTCCGTGTATTCATCAATCCGTACGGCAATGGCGTGTGGAACTTCATCGCGCAGGTGGAGAAGGGCTGCCTCACGAATCAAATCGGCGGCGATTTCTCGCTCGTACAAATCGGTGATCTGGTCGGGATCGAACAACGCCTCGCTGGTCGGCAAGCGGCTGATCAATGCCTGCATGAGTTCGTCACGTCCGTCACCGCGGGTTGCTGAGAAGGGTATCACCTGTTCGAAGGAATACAGCGCCCGATAGGCTTGGGTGCGCTCGCCCAGCAGGTCTTGATTGAGCAGGTCAATTTTGTTCAAACCCAGCAAAACGGCGGGTAGCCCGTTCATGGATTTCAGCCGCTCTGCGATGCGCATATCTTCCGGGGTTGGCGTCACCGAAGCATCTACCAGCCACAAAATCACATCAGCATCTTTCAGCGACTCTTCAGCAACCTGATTCATATATTCGCCCAGTTTGTGAACCGGTTTGTGCATACCGGGTGTGTCTATGAATATTAATTGGGCTTCCGGCAGGGTCAAAATACCCAATTGGCGCTGGCGGGTGGTTTGCGGACGGGGGGAAACTGCTGCAATTTTCTGCCCCATCAGGGCGTTCATGAGCGTGGATTTTCCGACATTCGGGCGGCCAATCAGGGCAATATAACCAGCCCGGTAAGGGGTTGAGGACGTATCATTCATTTTGGACTGCCTCCGCGGGAGTTTTCCTCCGACTGATTCGTGAATTGACGATGGCAACCCCGCTGATAATCAATAAACCACCCAGCAGGATGCGCCAGTCCATCGTTTCCTGTAAAAAGATGACCCCTAATACCACCCCAACCAGCGGGAAAAGATAGGTAACCAGCGTCGTGCGGGTTGGCCCGACTTCCTTCAGCAACCCATAGTATAGCACAGTGCCAATGCAGGTTGCCATGATGCCCAGCCAGAGGATTGCCAGCCACGTCATCGGCAGGCGTGGCAGTACCAAACCGTCTTCCAGTCCCAGCGCAAGCCCCCAAACCGTCAAGTTGGCAAAAAAGTTTTGTCCCAGCGCTTGAACAACCGGCGCAAGGTCAAATGTGCGCCGGCGGGCAAAAATAATTGCAACGGCATACGAAAGCGAAGCTGCCAGCACACCCAATTGTCCCCAACGTTCGCTGGTCATGGCTGTGCCTAATTCATCAGAAACCAGCACAATCACCCCGGCAAATCCTGCCAGCAGTCCAAGGGCTTTGAGGATGGTGATGCGGTCATCCTGCACGAAAATTTGCGCCAGCAGCATGGTAAAGAGCGGCGCGGTAGAGTTGAGAATAGCAGCCATGCCGGAAGAAACATGCTGCTCGCTCCACGTGATTAGCAAAAAGGGCAGGGCAATGTTGAAAACCCCTAAAACCAGAAAATCCCAGCCGTTGGCAAGTTTTGGTAAGGGCGGGCGGGTGATGAGTAAAAGGATCACCAGCCCGGTCAACGCCACGCTCAACCGCAGGGCAGTAAAGGTGAGCGGGTTCAATTCTTCCAGACCGATCTTGATCCACAAAAAAGTGGCCCCCCACACCACTCCCAGATAAAGAAACTTAAGCCATGACTTTATGGTCAAGTGTGATTCCGTTTAGTAATTGGTGGTTTGGTCAATTAACCCTCTTTCACGGGCCTGATGATCGCAGTAGCGAAAGATAAATATACTGGCAACTCCAAATACCAAAGAGGATGCTGCCAGAATGAGGAGCAAATCTACATTCGTCAGGGTTGTGAAAGTTGGGAACGCCTCGGCTACTGTCCCGATCAGCGAGCGGCGGATTAATTCCAGCCAGTAGGTGATCGGCAAAAGGTAACCGACCGGACGCAGCCAGATTGGAAGGACATCCAGCGGAAAAATTGCCCCTGTGAAGAGGAACAGACCGCTGGCTACCACATCCCCAATGAAGTACGAGTGGCGGGCGGTTCTCAGTGTAATGCCTGCCAGAATCAGACCACCGAGAGCCAACATGATGATGCCCAGAAAAAGGGCTACGAAAAAGAGCGGCCAATTGACGGCAGACCAGTCCAGCGGGACATTCAGGAACAATACCCCAGCCGCGATGGTAATGACCACCCCAAAGGTGCCCACAATAAATTTGGCAACAGCCCGCCCGAAGAGGTAAAAGGGAATGTTCACCGGCGCAGTGTAGATATATTTCAGGGTACGGTAATGTTCGCGGTCTTCAATGATTGTCCACGAAACACCGGTCAATACGGCCGGCACATACTGATAAAATGCGTTTCCAAGATAAAGGTAAGCGAAAACAGGCGAGTCAAAATTGCCCTGGGTGACGATTGAATACATCAGCACCAAAATGGCCGCCCCAGCCACCGGTTTGATAATGGAATAAGTGGCGAAAAGGAACGGGTCTGTCCAGTTGGATTCGATTTGCCAACCCAGCCATGAAGCGGTAAGGAAAGAGCGCAAATGGACGGATTTTTGCATCATAACCCCTTTCAACGGCGGTTTTCGGTCAGGCGGCCTTCCCGTACGGCAAGCCGTTCAACGTAAGCCAACAGGTAACGGGCGGAGGTCACAAAGACCACCGACAGGATGACGAGGATGCCGATTTCGGTTTCTACACTCAAAAAGCCGAGCGTTGGCCCACTGGCAAAGACTAACTGGCGCATGGCATCCAGCCCCAACGTGAGGGGGATGACCGAGGCAGCCGCAGCCGCCCAAAAGCCCAGATTCTTAACCGGAAAATACATACCGGAAACCAGATAGACCGGTTCCATTGCCAGATTGGCAAGGTGCCAGGCTTCCCGGCTGAGCAGCAAAAAGACGGAGGCGCTCATCATCCCCAAGCCATACAGGGCAATCATGCTCAAGGAAAAAACGGCAATCAATTGCCAGAAGGAGGACACGGCGTAAGTCACATTGAAGATCAGGCTGCCGACGGCAATAATGGCAATGGCGCGCAGCAGGGTAGCGAACAGACCGCCTACCGCCATGCCGAGCAGGATCGCCATCATCGGCGCTGGTGAGATGATATACAACGCAAGGTTGCCTTGTTCTTTTTCCCAATATAACTGGCTGGACATGCTCCAAAGCACATTCATCCAGAAGGCGGTCATTGCTCCGCCGACCACGACGAAGCCAACATAGTCTTCCGGAGCTCCAATCGCGCGATATACGAAGACATAAGCGGCCACGCTGAGGAGCGGTAAAAATATATCAAAAAACATCCACGAACGTTCGCGCTGCATGCCCACTACACGGGGGTAAGAACGCCCCACGACAGTCATCAGAAATAGCTGCCATCCACCGGCTTTCCTTTCAATCTGCGGGAACAGCGACATTTTCCACCTCCTCCATGCGCTGCCCAACCAGTTGTACGAACACATCCTCCAAGGTTGGTTCGCGTTTTTCCAATCGCAGGATACGGGCTGCTTGTGCGGTCAATTCGTTGATCACCTCCGACAACACTGCTTCTTCTTCCAATGTGATCTCGAGCCGCAGCGAGTCCTCCTCCGGAAACTGGTGGAAATGCTTGACACCGTTGATCCGAAGGAAGGAGTAATCATCCAGCATGCGCGGAGCAACCACCCAGACCTGAAAGAAAACCTCGTGATGCAGGTTTTGTTTCAGATGAGCGGGGGTATCACAGGCCAGAACTCGTCCCTGATTGATAATTGCAACCCGATCGCAAAGTTCCTCGGCTTCGACCATGTAGTGAGTCGTCAGCAGCAGGGTGCGGTGTGGATTCTCGTCCATCCAACGGCGAATGAAGGAGCGCACATCCCGCGATGCGCCGACATCCAGCCCGAGGGTGGGTTCATCTAGGAAAAGTACCTCCGGGTCGGTGAGAAAGCCACGGATGATATTCATCTTCTGGCGCAAGCCGGTGGAAAGATCGGACGATTTGGTGTTGAGCCGATCTGCAATGCCGACAATTTCGGCCAGTTTTTTGATTCGCCGATTGGCTTCTGGGCTGGGGATGCCGTAAAATTGAGCAAACATCCACAGGTTTTCACGTACCGTCAGCAGGCCGTAACCGGATGTTTCGCCGCCGGAGACCATGTTGATGCGTTTGCGGACTTCAGCCGGTTGTTTGGTTACATCGAAACCGGCGACCCAGGCTCTGCCGCTGGTGGGGGAGAGCAGCGTTGTCAGGATTTTGATGAGGGTCGTTTTGCCGGCGCCGTTTGGCCCAAGCAACCCGAACAATTCGCCTTCGCGAATTTCGAGGTTGACATTTTCAAGCGCGATCAATTCGCGTTGTTTTTCTTTTCGGTTATTACGGATTTTGTAAATTCGTCCCAGATTTTCGGTTTTGACGGCTAGTGATTGACTCATGGGATTTTCTCCAATTCAGACCGATTTCGTTAAGCGCTTGTAAGGCTAGCGTAGGTCAAGCGTAGGAATTGCGTCAAGCAGTGGAACAAAGTTTCCTGTATTATTGTAATCGAAAAGGGCGACTTCTCTTCTTCTCCTCCTTAAAAAGCGTGCCGGGGTCGGCGTCCCCGGCACGCTGTGATTCCATTATAAAACACAATTGTGACGGATAGGACATCTCTCCAATTCAGCCGATAAAAAGGCAATTTTCAAGCCCACGAAATATGATATAGTAATTAAAAATATGTTTTGCAGTCATGACCGGAGATTTTGTGGGGGGACGGTTCCACTTTTTTTCGAAATCTTATTCCCGGATGACTGAACCCGCCGTTTTGCATGATGGAAAGGAGAAACTCTATTTGTTTTTTGTTGGGGAGGAAAGAAATGGAACATTCAGGAGAAGAAAATCGTATAAAAGCGTTTCTCGCCTTTGCGGGGAAGGTCATCGTTGTTCACACGGTCACCTATTTTTTGTTTGGGATGATCATGTCAAAAGTGTTTGATTATGGGGAGATCTTTCAGCAGGAAATCATTCGCGATTTCATGCGTCCAATTGATTCGACTTCGGTATTTTTAGGGCCGCTTCTCCAACCGGTCAGGGCCTTCCTTTTTGCATTGGGGTTATGGCCACTTCGTAAAACGATTTTGGAACACCGGCGAGGGTGGCTTACACTGTGGGTTATATTTGTAATCTTCGGTATTCTGGGTACGCCGGCTGCTGCGCCCTCCTCGCTGGAAGGGGTGATTTACTCAAAGTTGCCCCTCTGGTATCACCTGCTCGGTTTGCCGGAAATTTTATTGCAGACCTTGACTTTTTCAATTGTGCTGGTGTGGTGGGAAAAAAGGCGCTTCCAGATTGGTCAGTCCCGCCAGGCGAGTGCTTTGCCAGCCGAGATTTTGAAAGCGGTCATGCTGGGTTGTTTTGCCTATATGGGTTATGCCGTCGGCAGTATTCTCAGTGCGATTCTGGCCAGAGTGAATATTGACATGGAATCGGCTGCTGCTGACTGGAAGACCCAGATTATGTTTGTCATTGCTTTAATTTTCAATGTGATTTTCATAATCCTCGTTTCCAGATGGTGGATGAACCGAAAAATTGGGCTGTGGCAGGTTTTTCTTCTTTTCTGGTTTATAGATACGGTTGTACCTTTGACTTATCAGTTGATCTTCCTCTCGCCAATGCCGATTTCATTGGCCGTTCTGATCGGCTTTTTCCCTGCTCTGGTGATCACGTTGGGTATGAAGATTGGTTACAAAAGGGAAACATCCGCAGGTTGAATGCGATCTGGCGATTCGATGACGGTGTGGATTCCCCAAATGGTCAGGTAATGAAAAACGGATTGCGCCCAGGAAACTTAAGAGATTAATGGTGAAGGGAAAAAACATATGGAATTAAGAATCGTGGAGAAAAATAATCAACGAATTGCAGAAGTTCTTTCCAGCGATGTTCTCATTAAAACTCCGCAAGACGCTCTGGATCTTATTGCGGAAGTGGGGTATTACGAGGCAATTGGTGTCATTTTGCAGGAAGATCATTTCACACCGGACTTTTTTGATTTGCGGAGCAAAGTGGCAGGTGAAATTTTGTTGAAGTTTTCCAATTACAAAGTCAAAATGGCGGTAATTGGCCAATTTGAAAAATACACCAGCAAAAGTTTGCAGGCATTTATCCGAGAAAGCAATCGGGGCAGGGAGGTGTTCTTTGTACCAGATCGAGAAACTGCTCTGAACAAATTAACGGTTTAAGTAAATTCCTGTTTCCTCTCACGGGCAACAAGGAGTCTCGGATTCGTTGTTCTTACTGAAATGTCGGCAGGGCTAACCCGTAGAGGATTGAAATGACCACACAAGAGAGCAACATAACCGGTAAACCACGTTTGCTCCAAACCTTGCTGGTGATGGGCAGGCGTGTTCTTTCGGACAACCCGACCACCACGACATTCGCCGTCGAGCCGATGATGGTGCCATTACCGCCCAAGCCGGCTCCAAAAACCAGCGCCCACCATAAAAATGAAGTATTTAAGCCGGGTATGGAAATTTGTTGAATGATGGGAATAAGGGTAATGGTTATGGGAATGTTATCTACAATAGAAGATAAAAGAGCGACGATCCACAATAAAAGCACGCCTGCCAAAGCAGGGGAGAGATTAACCAGACGGCTGACCAGATCTGTGAAGAAATCCAACACGCCCGCTTGTTGAATTCCACCGATCATCACAAACAGACCAGCAAAAAAGAGCAAAATTTCCCACTGGATTCGTTTCAATAACTCGCTGATATTCGGCCGGATCCAGATCATGGCCAGAGAAGCAGTTGCCAAAGCCACATACGCAGGGCGTATCTGCAGGAATTCCTCAAGGAAAAACAGTACAATAGCCATTCCAATTACGGCAATCACCTTGCGGGCAGTAGGCTGATCCGTATATGCTTCCAGTGGATTGAGCGATTGAAGCGCTTCTGAATTGGGTGATGGGTCCCTTAATTCGGAACGGAACAACCACCGCAATAACCCGTAACAGACGATCCAGACCACCACTATCAATGGAAAACTATGGATGATAAAATCGGTGAACGAAAAGTTGGCCGCCGAGGCAATCAGCACATTGGGCGGATCACCCACCAGTGTAGAAACGCCGCCAATATTGGAAAGAATGGCTTCCGAAATCAGGAAAGGCTGAGGGGAGAAACCAAGAATTTCACAAATTAAAATGGTGACGGGGGCAATCAACACCACTGTGGTGACATTATCCAAAAACATCGAAACAACCGATGTGACCAACGCTAATAAGAAAAGCAACAAGCCGGCTTTGCCTTTGGAAAGTTTTCCCACCCAAACGGCCAAAAACTCGAAGAACCCCGTTGGTTCGAGCATGGCGACCAGCAGCATCATGCCAAAAAGAAGCCCCAGGGTGTTGAAATCAATGGCATTGACGGCTTGATGCTCGTTATAAAAACCCAGCAGCAGACCACTGGTCACCATGGTAACGGCGCCGATCATGGCAATAACGGTACGGTGAATTTTCTCGCTGAAAATCAAGCCGAGACAGATGACAAAAATGAGAGCGGAGACTACCGTGGAGAGCGATGAAGCCATAGGTATTCCCCCTCAGGAAATCCAATAGGAAAGGAGAGCAACGCCGACATCAACGTGGGAGGCAATTCCAACCAGCCGGCCTTCATGATCTACTACCGGCAGATCACGCAAAGCGTGTTTGTGCAAAAGAGCGGCTGTGCGGAACAATCCAGATTCTTCATGCACCGATACGGCCTCACCAATCAGATCCTGGATGCTCTTTTCAAAAATCTGCGGGTCAGGGCGTTGATTTTCCACAGCACCAAATTCGCGGAGAAAGTCGAAATCGCTCACCAGATGAATAAAATCCGGCATTCCCATGTCAATCACGTCTTGCAGGCGCAAAATTCCCACCAGACGATGCTCCTCATCCACTACCGGAAGTGTGCCAATATGGTGATCAATGAATAACTGAATGGCCTGGCGGATTGTGGAATTCAGGGGTATCGAAACAACATCTCTCTTCATCCATCGCGATATTTGACGCATGTCCCCTCGCTTTCCATTTTCTTAACGGCGTATTGACCAAAGATGAGAGGGCAATCTCACGACGAGATTGCCCGGCGGGTCAAATTGAGTGTACCACTTTTTGAGGAGTGATGTTAACTGGCAGCCAGCACCAGACCAAACAAATATCCTGCGGTCATGCTCATGGCAGCAACCAGGGAGACATAGATGGCGGTCTTTTTTCTACCCATGACCCCGTTCAGGACGAGGATGGATTGGAGGGAAAGTTCAGGGTCAGCCAGCAGATAAGCCAGCAACGGACCGCGCGCCATGCCTAAATCGAGGAACATTCGGGCAACTGGCACTTCCACGAGTGTGGGGAAGTACATGAACACGCCAAACAAGACCCCCACAAGGTTTGCCAACAGGGTATTGCGCCCGGCAATAGCCTGCACCCAAACTGCCGGGATAATCTCTTTGGCGATCCCAGCCAGAAAGACACCGATGATCAACAAGGGGAAGATTTGCTTGACAAATTTCCAGGTTTCCCAGATCCATCCGCTCAATTCATCTTTGGTGAAGGAACGGCTGATCACTGTACCCAAGGCGATTAAGAGCAGTGCTTCGCCGATCAATCGCCCGTTGATGCCGACGATGATTGAGCCGATTTCCTCTTTTGGTGATGCGACGATGATCGTAAAGGCAATCAGGCTGATGGCAACGTACGTCCAGCGGTTGAAGCCGGAGAAAATGTTTTCAAATCCTTTCCAGGCGGAAAGACCGATGAAGACCAGTAAAACAATCAGCAAAGCACCCTGAAAAGTCAGGTTGACAGCCGAAAGGCTCTCTCGCAGCTGAGGATTGATCTCAAACGGCAGCCGGATCTGAGCATAAACATTGGTCAGCAAGTCAATTTGCAGGGTGCCGACAATCAATACGGCTACCAGCAGTAAAAACACCACCCAAACTGCCGGTTTGACCTGCGCAGATTGCTCGAACATACCCGCTTCGGTCATCTGAACGGTACGGGTGGCTTCCTCTTTGCGGAATATCCATGCCATTGCCAGACCGATGATGATGCCAAATGCAATCGAAAGGACGAGACGGGCTACAGCAATATCAAAGCCAATCGCTGCTCCGGTGTAGGTAATGGCAAGGATATTAATCGCCGGGCCGACGAACAAGAAGGTGATTGCCGGTCCCAACCCGGCACCGCGCTTCCAGATGCCGGCGAAAAGCGGCAAAATGGTGCAGGAGCAAACCGCCAGGATAAATCCTCCGAATGCGGAGGCTGGATAACTGATCCACTTGGAGGCTTTTGGGCCAAGGTAGCGAGTGATGGTCTCTTTGGGGATCATTGAACTCATGAAACCAGCAATGATGAAAGCCGGTACGAGACACAGTAACACATGCGCAGCCAGATAGTCCAACAGACTGCTCCAACCAGCAAAGAGCAGGGATGAAATGGTGTTGAGGATTGATTCCATAGTGCTGTCAGTAATTCCTTTGGTTATGCAAGATTTTGAATATTAATATTCAAA
>FWPU01002860.1_pt1 | contig 45759 bp, 28 predicted proteins | sample 2228361 | NCBI WGS metagenome assembly FWPU01 (sample SAMEA103939777, study PRJEB20133) | metagenome
GGATCCCGCAGGGCCGACCCTGGAGGCACCCCGAGCGCCTCCAGCTCAGGCGCCGGCGGCGGTCGCAGCCGGACCGGCAGCCGGCAGGGCCCCCCCAAAGCAGGGGCTGGAGGGCGTAGCTGAGAGCATGTTCAACAGCCGAGACCCTGAGATCAGAGCGGGGACGATCCGGTTCGCAGACCACCTTCGGACGGTGGAGATTGAGGTCGTATTCCGCCGACTCCACTGCTACAAATGCGACCTGACAGCGGTCTACAAGTACCGCGTCAAACAGATCCGGCGCCGGCCCGAGCCACCGCCGGCCACCCCGACGGGGGGTGACGGCACCGCAGCGCCGGGCCCGATGGAGGCGTCGCAGCTTCCGGACAGCCTCCCGACCACGCCCCCGGAGGCTTGTCCCCGGGTCTCCGAGTTTGACCTGGAGCTCTGGAAGACCATCCCCAGGTTTGCAGAGATTCCCGAGACGGTGCGCTGCAAGCGCTGCGGCGAGGTGCTCGGGCTGTGCACCGAGTGCATTTTCTGAGCCGAGCAACTGCCGAACCACTTCACCGCTCGCAAGTTATGGCATAATGCCGCTCACCTGATCCCGCGGTCCGAGAGCCGAAGGCAAGGTGTACTTCCGGAGCGACCCGGGACCACACACCGGGAGGGAATCCCATGAGCGAACGTATCTCCTTTATCCGACTCCCCATGCTCCTGTTGGGCCTGTTCTTCGTCGGAAAGCTGGTGGTGGGCGCGTTGGGAGGATCGTATGAGCTGGGGAACCGTCTGTTTGCCATGGTTCCGCTCACCGTCCACCTCTGCCTCATCTGGGGAGCGGTCGGCAAGGCCTACCGCGGTTTTGGCGCCGGTGGTGCCGCTGTCAACGGCATGCTGATCGCCCTGTTTGCCCAGATTCTGATCTTTGTCGGAACCATGGCCTCTTACCTGCTGGGAGTGGAGACCCACTTCAACCATCCCGTCGCCATTGTCGGGCAGGACGTGGAGGTCAGCCTGGGACAGGCCTTCGGAGCCCGTCTGGGTGGACTGGTAGCCAACACCATCATTGGCGGTGTTTCCGCCCTGATCGGATGCGCCCTGGGATTCCTGCTGCCCAGGAACGGCGATCGGTAGGAGGTTCCGGCGTCCAGGAAGAAGAGGTGCCCAACAGCGGCCCATCCGGCGGCAGCGCTGAAGATTGCTTCTCCCTTGCTCCTGTAGTCTGTCCTGCTCTCCCCCGCGCCGCCCCCTCCTGGCTCCATCTCCTCGCCCAAATGCGTGAACCGACTCTGCCGGCGCCGTCATCGGATAGAATGGCGTAACAATTGCGATGTGGCGCTCGTGGTGGTTCCGGGCAGTCCTGATCCTGGCTTTGGGCGCCGGACTGGCGGCTGTGGTCCTCAACTATTCGCGCCGCGCCTCCCAGCTTCGGGAAGCGATCGGATCCCTGCTCTCCCCGGACATCTCCCGACGCTCCACTGAGTTCGATTACACGCAACTCCGGGCGGGACGCCGCACCTTTAGGGTGCAGGCCAAGGCGAGTACGCTCACCCGCTCCGGGGAACACCAGCTGGAAACTGTCAAGGCGGTCCGCTTCGACGATCGAGACGAGGCCACCGACTCGATCACCGCCGACGCGGCTCTCTATCGCTCCGACAGCAAGGAGATCGAATTCCAGAACAATGTCCGCATCGAGCTGTTCGACGGCACCCGGATCAGCGCCGACTGGGCGGGAGCGGACCTGCAACGGGAGCTGGTGGTCATCCGTTCGGGTTTCGCTTTCAGCCAGGGAGACCTGAGCGGTGAAGGGGTCGCCCTCAGTTACACGATCGGAAGCCGCCGTCTGGAGTTTCTCAAGGGACTCCACGTGGCTTTCCCCAGCGCCCGCGGCCCCGGCGGCGCATCCTGCGAAGAAGCGACGTACCTGATGGAGGAGGGCGTGGTGACGTTGCGCCGGAATGCCCGGGTATGGGCGGGCCAGCTTCGGCTTGCGGCCAATGACATCCGGCTCCAGGTGGATAAGCAACGCCGTTTGCAGGAGCTGGCCGCCACCGGGGGCGCAGCTTTCGATTCTCCCGAAGAACTGTTTTCCGGAGAGCGGATTCACGTCCGCCTGGCGGCCACGGCCGAGGACCCGGACCGTCTGACTGTGCTGGCGGGAGGGATGTCCGGCGCCTCCCGCACCCCGGCCAGTTTCCTGCAGCGCACCCAGGGTCAGTGGCTGACCGGGGGGCGCATCGACGCCCTGCTCGCGGCTGATGCCCGGGACCAGGTTCGGATCGAAACCCTGGCGGCATCCGACCAGGTCTTGCTCAGTCTGCCCCGGGAAGGTCAACTGCAGGCGCGCTCCGATCACTTCCGCGCGGAAGCCCACCCCGACGGCGGCTTCCGCACGGTGTCACTGTCCGGGGGCGTCCGACTCCTCCACGAACAGCCTGAGCTCAGCCAACGACTCGAAGCCGACCGGCTGGCGCTGCAGTTTGGGAGGGAGGGGATCGAGTCGGCCGTTGCCACCGGCCAGGTCACGCTGTTGATGCGTGAACCCGGCATCGAACGGACGGCGTCGGCTGACCGGGAGATGCGGCTCACCTACACCCAAGGCAAACCCGAGCGTCTGGTGGCACTCTCGAGCTGCCGTCTGCTGTCCCTGTCCCCCGAGGAACGCTTCGAGGTCTACGTCGGTCGGCTTGTCCTCGGCTTCAGAAACGGCCGCCCCGATCACTTCCGGGCCGACGGGGGCACCCGGCTCGAGCTGGCAGTTCCGGAAGGCATCCGCATTGCTCACGGCGAGCTCCTGCATGGACGGTTCGCGGAGGGAAAGCTGAGCGTCGTACGACAGTCGGGGGACTTCCGCCTCGAGGTTCCGGAGGAGGACTCCCGCCTGGAAGTCGGCGGGCGGGAAGGACGTTACGATCTCGCCTTCGGCCGGTTGCAAGTAAACGGGCCGGGAGCCTGGTTGAAGGTCTTCGAGGGCGGAGACCTGCAGCCGGTCCTGGCAATCCGGGCGGAGCGATTCGAACTCCCCGGCCAGGGCGGTGAAATCCGGGCTCAAAGCTCCGTCGAGTCGGTTTACGCCGGAGCAGGAAATCCCGTAGTCGTCACCGCCGGATCGCTGATGGTGGACCGCGAGTCCGGATGGGCCGTCTACCACGGCAGGCCGAGGCTGGTCCAGGGCCAAAGCCAGGTGAGCGGCGAGCAGCTCCGCGTCAACCGTGAGACGGGCACCTTTGTAGTGGAAGGTGCAGTGGAAAGTCTGGTCGTCCAGAACGAATCCGGAGAACCAAGGCGGTTCCAGGTTCGTGCGGGCCGAATGGAAGGCGGCGGCTCGAGCGGTCAGGTGGTCTACGAAGATCGGGTCGCCCTGCATACCGAAGGACTGAGCCTTACCGCCCCGCGGCTGGTGTTGGTCCCCGCTGCAGACCAGGCGGCGGGGGTGGAGCGCCTGATCGCGGAGGGCGGAGTTGAGATCGACGAGAACGGCCGGAAGTGGCGGAGCCAGAAGGCAACCTATCTTGTAAGTTCCCGGCGCCTGATGGTGGGGGAGGAGATCAGGGAGTAAAGCCCTGACACCCAGCACCCCTACCCTGACTCCCTCTCCATTTCTGCCAGGAGCCCCACGAACCACTGTCTCAAGACCCGCTCCTGCTCCAGACGGTGAGTGGACACCGGCCAGGGACGCGGCCCCGTGGCGATTCCCCGGGCCTCCAGACAGGCTCGAATCCCCCATGGGAAAGGCAGACGATCCAGCTCGCGGCACAGCGTCACCAGTCGGCCCTGCAGCTCTCCAGCCTGCACCTCATTCCCCCGATCCCATGCTCTGACCAGCTTCACCACCAGCTCGGGACAACAGGACGCAACCCCGGAAACCACACCGTCCCAACCCAAGGCGAGGCCTTCCACCAGGAGTTCATCGCTCCCCAGCAGCAGCCGGCAATCGGGTGACGGCCGGTCGGCCAGGACGCGCAGCAGCATGGGATCGCCGCTCGAGTCCTTGATCCCCATGATTCCACTTCCGTCGCCGAGCAGTCGGCGGATCGTCTCTACGGTCAAAGGGGTGGTAAAGCCGGGCAGGTTATAGAGCAGGACCCGGCCTGGAAAGCGTCGGGCAGCCGCGTGGTAGAACTCCAGCAGGTCCGTCTGATCGTAGTGGTAGAAACCGGGCGGCGGGATCAGCAACTGCTCGCAGCCGACGGACAAAGCGTATTCGCCCAGCCCCCACACGTCGTCCGCCACCGAAGCGCCCACCCCCGCGACCAACCTCAGCCGGTCTCCCACTGCCGCGGCAACCGCCCGGAGGACCTGCTTCCGACCGGCCACGGACCAGTGTGGGTACTCGGAGGTGGCGCCCCCCAGACAGACACCGTCCACGCCGGCAGCCGACACCAGCTCGAGAATCCTCTCCAGCGCCCTCCAGTCCGGCTCCCACCCGCCGGCTTGCCGAGGTGTCACCAGTGCCGCAATCACCCGCCGTCCAACCGTCATCCCCGCCGACTCCTCGCCAGAATTCTGCCGGCCGCCGACCCGCCCACCGCCCCGGTCAGGATCAGGAGCGTACCTGCCACGATCACCAGCCATTCGTGCAGGGGACTCGCCCAGGACGCAGGAAGCGAGGCCCTGGACCAGAGCCCGGTTCGGGAGAGCGTCATCCAGGCAATCCCGACCAGCCCCACCACCATGCCCACCAGGACGGCACGCCGCGAGGTTCGGGGGAACAGCCACGCCAGCAGAAAGAGCCCGAGGATTCCTCCGCTGAAAATCGACGCCCCCGTCCACCACACGTCCAGGGCGCTGCGGACGCCTGTCAGCAGCACCGCCACTCCCACCGCCGAGGCAGTGAACACCACCGTCCACAGCCGCAGCACCAGCAGCCGCTTCGGTTCTTCCATGGGTTTCCCCCGCAGCCTGAGGAAGTAGTCCTCCAGGACGACGGTTGCCGAGCTGTTGACACTTGTGGAGAGGGTACTCATGGCGGCGGCCAAAATCGCGGCCACCAGAAAACCTGACACACCGGGCGGCAGACCGTGCACAATGAACCACGGGAAGACCTCATCCGGCGGGATCTCCGCCGGCAACATCCCGGGCCACGCCCGGTAGTAACTGTACAGGCAGGTCCCGACCAGGAAGAACAGCGCCGACAGAGGCAGATACAGTAAGCCGCCGATCCAGACCGCACGGCGTGCCTCCCTCTCCGACGAAGCGGCCAGGTAGCGCTGCACATAGTTCTGGTCGATGCCGAAGTTCTGCAGGTTCACAAAGAGCCCGTTCAGGAGGATCACCCAGAAAGTGGCCTCGCCCGGTTCCAGGCCGAACTTTCCGAGGGCGAACTTGCCGTCGCGGGCGGCGATCTCCAGGGCCTGGGCCGGACCCTCCGGCATGCCGAACAGCAGGACTGCTACCGCTCCCACGGCGCCGGCCATCAGGATCCAGCCCTGGAGGGCGTCCGTCCAGATGACGCCTTCGATGCCCGCCAGCAGGCAATACACCATCACGGTCAGCCCAATGAGCGACACCAGTCCCCACACCGGCCAGCCCGCCAGCGCGGAGAGCGGCAACGCCGTCAGATAGAGAATGACTCCCATCCGGAACCACTGGGTCAGCAGATAGAAGCTGGAGGCGTACAGGCGGGCAGGCAGTCCGAACCGGCTCTCCAACAAGGCATAGGCGGAGTTGTCCCACCGGCGCCGATACAGGGCGGTGAAATACCGGGCGGCCAGCCAGGCGGCCGGGGGAATGCTCAGGCTGAAAGTGAATCGGCTCCAATCCGATTGGTAGGCGCTGCCCGGCAAAGCGAGGAAGCTGATGCTGCTGACATAGGTCGCCAGGATCGACATGCCGCACAGCCAGCCTGGCAACCTCCGCTGCGCGTTCATGAAGGCCTGGCTGCTGCGCCCTCCCCGCCGCAAACCGACGCCGATTCCGAGGACCGCCGCCAGATACACTGCCAGCACAGCCAAGTCCAGGCCCGTCACGGTGTCTGATTCCCGGGGAAAGTCGGATGAAACGGGTCCAGCCTGAGGTAACGGATCCTCAGGCGCTTCCAGGTATAGGTGACGTGCAGGCTGCCGTCCCGCCCCTGGATGATCGCCGGATAGGAAAACTCACCCGGCCCCTCCTCCAGAATCACCGGTGCACTCCAGCTCTCGCCGTCATCCCGGGAGACCGCCAGGTGAATCGGGCTGCGGGCGCTGATCCGATGGTTGTAAATGAGCACGACCCGTCCATCGGCGAGCTTGACGGCGTCGATCCCGCTGTTGGGATTGGGGAGCGCGGTACGGCGGGCGGCAGTCCAGGTCCGCCCGCCGTCGCTGGAGACCGCCTCGCACACGGCGCCGATACGGGAGCTGGAGCGCATCAGCATCCGGATGGATCCGGCATCGGTCTGCCACAGGGTCGGCTGAATGACCCCAAAGTTCTCGCCGGGAAACGTGATCGGACCATATTTCCGCCAGGTGGCTCCTCCGTCCTCGCTGCGTTCCACCCAGACCGACCATGCCCGATAGGGGGCACCAAGCGGCGTCAAATGATCGTAGCCGGACTCCACCGAGCTGCCCGCCAGGATCGTGCCGTCACCCAACCGGATCGGCTTCACCCGGACGGGTCCCAGCAGTCCCGCGGGCAGGTACTCCACCGGCCCCCACCTCCGGCTCCGCAGGTCCATCCGCCGGCGCGCCCCGGTCCACGACTGCGGGGTGGGTCCTACTTTGAAGTACAGCTCGAGAAAGCCGCCGTTGACGAACAGCACGGGATTCCAGCAAGGGACGTCCGGGTAGTCGGTCAACGCCACCGGTACGGACCAGCCCTCCGCAGTTCGCTCCGCGAACCAGATCTCGACGTCGCGATCGCCTTCGTCCGAACCACCAAACCAGGCCGCCGCCAAGGTTCCGTCGGGCAGTTCGGCCACGGTGGAGGCATGGCACGCAGCGAATGGCGCCTGCTCAAAGACGAACCCCCTTTCCAACTCCCAGGCGGGTCCGCCGGCCCCGGCGCCGACGGGCTGCAGGCCGCCGGGCGAGGCAGCGGCCGCCGGCGGCACCGCGCACAAAGAGGCCAGGACGATCCAGGGCTTTCCCATGCCCCGATCAAGCCATCGGAAAGGGTCCACGTCAAGTTCGCTGCCCTTCAGAGTGGACCGGTCCTGAGGAAACGTCCGATCCGTCAGACCGCGGATGCCTGCCCGGCTTGAGTCCGGCGGATTCGAAAGTTAGATTGGCAGGGGTGTCAACCCGGCGGGACAATTGAAGGCTGGTGGCCATTGAGCTCGAGACCTGCTGAAAACCATATTGACAGGAAACTTAACTGATGCCGAATCCCCGGCCGGTTACGCTGCGTATTGCGGGAGGGATATGTTGAAGCATCGAGCGTTCGTTCTCCTGGTCTTCACGCTGCCGGTGTGGGGAGCCGCCTCACCGGTCCAAACTGGTGCGGATTCCGCGGCACCCCTGCTCACCCTCCGATCTGCTGAGGCGCTGGCTCTCGAACAGAATCCCGTGACCCGGGTGGCAGCCGCGGGAGTGGAGTCCGCCGAGGCCTCTCTGGCGGAAGCCCGGGCGGCACGCCTGCCTGGACTCACCTTCCGGGAAACCTTCACCAACAGCAACAATCCGGTCTACGTGTTCGGCTCCCTGTTGGAACAGGGCCAGTTCGGGCCCCAGAACTTCGCCATCGACTCCCTGAACAACCCCGCCTCCCTGTCCAATTTTCGGAGCTCTCTCCGGCTGCGCCTGCCCCTCTTCGACCGCTTCCAGACCGGGTCCCGTATTGCAACAGCGGGAATCCGTCGCACCCAGGCCGACGCCGAGGCTGAGTGGACCCGCCAGCAGCTCCGCCTGCAAGTGGTGGAGTCCTACTTCGGCTACCTGGTGGCCGGTCGGCGGAGGGAAGTTGCGCAGGAGGCGGTGAGGAGCGCCGAGGCTGACCTCGCGTCGATCCGCGCCAAAGTGGACGCAGGTGTCGCCGTGCTGTCCGACCGGCTTGCCATGGAGGTACAGCTTGCCGATTTCCGCCGGCAACTGGTTCAAGCGGAGGGCGCCGAACGCGTCGCCCTGGCCGCTCTCAACACCACCCTCGGGCTTCCGGTGGAAACCCCGCATCAGGTCGAGGATCTGTTGGTGGAACGCGAATTTCCGCTCCGGGCTTACGATGCCCTCCTGGCGGACGCCTTGGCCAGCCGTCCGGACTATCTCAATGCAACGCGCGAGGTGGATTCCGCGCGCCGGCAGTTGCAGAGCGCTCGCGGGCAGTACTGGCCTGACCTGAACCTGTTCGCCGAATACGGCCACAGCGGGCAGGACTGGGGCAGCGGAAGTGCCGACTTTGCCGTTGGTGCGAGCCTGGAGTTCAACCTGCTGGACTTTGGACGCGGGTCGCGGATCGAACAGGTCCAGGCGGGGGTCAGCCAGGCCCAGGCCCGGGCGGACCTGGCAGCCTCCCAGGTCCGGATGGAAGTATTGCAGGCGGTTGAGGCCCTGCGGGCGGCTCAGGCCAGCGTCAAACTGGCGGCCGCCGCCGAGCAGCAGGCCGCCGAGGCACTCAGAATCGTCCAGGACCGCCATCAGGTGGGTCTGACCACCATCACGGAAGTGCTTCGGGCCCAGACCGCCCTGCTGCAGACCCGGCTGAGCCTGGTGGGTGCCCGTTTCGATTACTTCCGGAGCTACGCCCGGCTGCAGTTGGCGACAGGCTCGCTTCGTGACCTTTCGGCCTTCACCCGTTAAGTACAGGGAGCTTGCATTCATCATGGGAAACGTCACGCGTGCTTTGTGTTGGATATGGATGCCGCTGGCGGCAGCCTTGTCGGCGGCCTGTAGCAGCGAGCCGGCCGCCTCGCGGCCGGCCGAATCGACCGTCAATGTCCGTACCGCCCGGGTTGAAATGACGACACGACCCGACGACTTCATCGTCACCGGTACGACTGAATCCGGAACCGTGACCAGCGTTGGGGCCAAGGTGATGGGGCAAATCCTGGCAGTCACGGTGGAGGAAGGGGAGCCCGTCCGCGCCGGACAGCTCCTGGTCGCCATCGATGACCGGGATGCTCAAGCCCAGGCGGCCCAGGCCGAGGCCGCAGTGGCTGCAGCCAAAGCCTCACTGGAAGAGCTGGAGCGGTCGATCCAGGCAGCCCAGGCCGCACGCGACGCTGCAGCCGCCCAAGCGGAGTTGGCCGCAACCACCTTTGAGCGATTTCAGCAACTGCTGGAACGGCAGTCGGTCAGTCGCCAAGAGTTCGACGAGGTAGCCGCCCGCCATCGGGCTGGCCAGTCGCAGCTCAAGCAGGCCGAGGAGATGCTGGCTTCGGCCCAAGCCAGGAGGCAGCAAGTTGAGGCCTCGATCCGCCAGGCGGAAGCCGCCTTGTCTGCGGCCCGGAATTTCCTGTCGTACTGCTCCGTCACCTCGCCGATCTCCGGGGTGGTTTCCTCCAAGCTGGTGGAAAAAGGGCAGATGGCCTCACCGGGTCTGCCGCTGCTCACCATCGAAGACACACGGCGTTTCGAGGTCCACGCCACCGTCGAGGAGAGCCGGCTGGCCCGCATCTCCCGGGACCTGCCCGTCCACGTAGAGATCGCCGCGTTGGGAACGCAGCTTGAAGGCAAGGTTTCGGAAATTGTGCCCCGGGCCGATCCGGCCAGCCGCACCTTCACCGTGAAAATAGCTCTGCCCGAGGCCCCCGGCCTACGCAGCGGCCTCTACGCCACCGTTTCCTTCCCCGGTGCCGACCACCCCGTGCTGGCGATTCCGGTGGAGACGCTGGTACGCCGGGGACAGCTGGTCGGGGTTTACGCGGTGGAGGACGGCCGCCGGGCCCGTTTCCGGCTGGTCAAGACGGGGCGGGAGTGGAATGGTCGCGTTGAGGTACTGTCCGGGCTCGAAGCAGGGGAGCAGGTGATTCTCCAGCCAGGCTCCCAGCTTCGCGACGGCTCCCCGGTGAGCGTCACCGGTGCGTCTCTGGAAGTTCCTGTGCAGCCACGCGGAGTCACGACTTAAGCCGCTTCGAGGGGCAATCATGAACAAGACGGGTCTGGCGGGCCGGATGGCCCATGCTTTCATCGATTCCAAGCTGACACCGTTGATCGTCGCCGCCGCCGTGCTGTTGGGCGTGGGAGCGGTCCTGATGCTCCCCCGTGAGGAGGAGCCCCAGATCATCGTCCCCATGATCGACATCTTCGTCGAGTTTCCGGGGGCCGGCCCCAAAGAGGTCGAGGAACGGATCACCAAGCCGATGGAGAAGCTGCTCTGGGAGATCCCGGGGGTGGAATACATCTACTCCACCTCGGGGCCCGGCTACGCGATGGCCATCGTCCGCTTCTACGTCGGCGAGGACGAGGAAGCTGCCATCGTCCGGCTGAACCAGAAGATGTATGCCAACTTCGACCTGATCCCGCCCGGCGCCAGCCCTCCCCTGGTCAAGCCGCGTTCCATCGACGACGTTCCGGTGCTGGCCCTGACCTTGTGGAGCGACCGGCTCGATCATTACATGTTGCGCCGCATCGCGGCCCAGCTCCATGACGAGATCAAGCAGGTGACGGATGTTTCCGAGGTGACCCTGATCGGCGGCCAACGCCGGCAAGTCAGGGTCCATCTCGACCCCGCCCGGCTGGAGGCATTTCAGATCTCGCCCTTGTGGATCCAGCAGGTGCTGGAGCAGTCGAACCGCCAGCTCCAGTCGGGCAGCCTGACCTCGGCCAACCGCGAGATTCTGGTGGAAACCGGCGGTTTCCTGCAGAGCCTCCAGGACGTGGAGAACCTGGTGGTGGCCGTCCATGCCGGCCGGCCGGTGTACCTGCGTGACGTCGCCGTAGTGGAGGATGGGCCTGAGGAGCTGCGCAGTTACGTGCTTTACGGTCTGGGACCCGAGGCCGCCCGGACGCGGATGGTTTCGGGAACCGACCTCAGCGGGTCGGCACCCCCTGGCAGCCTGTTCCCGGCCGTCACCATCTCGGTGGCCAAGCGCAAGGGCACCAATGCCACCGTGGTGGCGGAACGGGTGATTCACAAAGTGGAAAGCCTCAAGGGCGTCCTCCTGCCCCAGGAAGTCCAGGTGAGCGTCACCCGGAACTATGGGGAAACGGCCGAGGAGAAATCCGATGAGCTGCTGTTCCACATGCTGCTGGCGATTCTCTCGGTCTCGGTGTTGATCTGGCTGGCGCTGGGCCTCAGGGAATCCGGGATCGTCGCCATCGCCATCCCGGTGACCCTGGCGCTCACTTTGGTCGTTTTCTATTTCCTGGGCTACACACTGAACCGGGTAACCCTGTTCGCCCTGATCTTTTCCATCGGCATCCTGGTGGACGACGCCATCGTGGTGGTGGAGAACATCGTTCGTCACTACCGTCTGCCCGGCAATCGCGGCCGTCCCATCGTCGAGGTGGCGGTGGAGGCGGTGGACGAGGTGGGCAACCCCACCATCCTGGCCACCTTCGCGGTCATCGCCGCCATCATTCCCATGGCGTTCGTTCGTGGCCTGATGGGACCGTACATGCGGCCCATTCCGGTGGGGGCCTCGGCCGCCATGATCTTTTCCCTGCTGGTGGCTTTCATGGTGACGCCCTGGGCGTCCTACCGGATCCTCAAGCGGAACGGCCAGGGAGATCACGGACACGAGGCGGAAGGCTGGAGCACACGACTGTACCGGCGGGTGATGTCAGCCATGGTCCACTCCTCCCCGCTGCGCGCAGCGTTCCTGGCGGGAGTGGTGGTTCTCCTGCTGGCCGCGGTCTCTCTGTTCGCGCTGAAGCTGGTCACGGTGAAAATGCTGCCCTTCGACAACAAGAGCGAATTCCAGGTGGTCGTCGACATGCCGGAGGGGACGCCTTTGGAAAAGACGGCCGCCGTGTCAATGGAGATCGGCAACTATCTGGCTTCCGTCCCGGAAGTCATGAACTACCAGATCTACGTGGGATCCGCTTCCCCATACAACTTCAACGGCCTGGTCCGGCATTACTTCCTGCGGCGGGAGCCGCACCAGGGGGACCTGCAGGTGAATCTCGTCCACCGCAAGCTGCGGGACCGGCAGAGCCACGACCTGGCCAAGGCCGTGCGGCCGGCGATCCAGGAGATCGCCGCCCGCCACGGGGCGGCCGTCAAGGTCAGCGAAGTGCCGCCGGGACCGCCGGTCCTGCAGACTCTGGTCGCCGAGATCTACGGCCCGGACTATGACCGGCAGATCGAACTGGCCCGCCAGGTCCAGGCCATCTTTGAGAGTACCCCGGGGGTGGTGGATGTGGATTCCTACGTGGAAGCGGACCAGGAAAAGTTGGTCCTGGAAATCGATCAGGAGAAGGCGGCCCTTTCCGGCGTCTCCGCCGGACAGATTGCCGCCGCCGTCCGGATGTCGGCAGCGGGAAGCGTCGCCGGTCTCCTGCACGATCCCCTGGAGAAAGAGGACGTGGCGATCCTGCTGCGGCTTCCGCCTGCACGACGCTCGTTTGCGTCAGACCTGGAGCGGGTGCGGGTCCAGAACCGGGAGGGCCGGCTGATCCCGCTGGGCGAACTGGTGACCGCGCGGAGGACGGTGCAGGAGAAGAGCATCTACCACAAGAACCTCAAGCCGGTCGTTTATGTCACCGGCGACGTGGCGGGTACCGAGGAGAGTCCGGTTTACGTCATCACGACGTTAACCGAGAAGATTGCGGCACTCCAGCTCCCGGAGGGCTACGAGATCGAGCAGTACACCGCCTCCCAGCCGTTCTCCACGGAACGGCTGGCCCTGAAATGGGACGGCGAGTGGCACATCACCTATGAGGTTTTCCGCGACCTGGGGTTGGCCTTTGCGGTGGTGCTGGTGCTTATCTACATCCTGGTGGTGGGCTGGTTCCAGTCGCTGTGGACGCCCTTTGTGATCATGGCGGCCATTCCGTTCTCGCTGGTGGGCATCCTGCCGGCGCACTGGCTGATGGGAGCCTTCTTTACGGCGACATCGATGATCGGTTTCATCGCCGGCGCCGGCATTGTGGTCCGCAACTCGATCATCCTGGTGGACTTCATCGAGTTGCGTCTGAAACAGGGGATGCCGCTGGAGGAGGCCGTCGTGGATGCGGGAGCGGTGCGGTTCCGCCCCATGATGTTGACGGCGGCGGCCGTGGTTGTCGGAGCGTCTGTCATCCTGTTCGACCCCATTTTCCAGGGGTTGGCCATTTCGCTGATGGCTGGGGAAGTGGCTTCTCTGCTGCTGTCCCGGATGGCGGTGCCGATTCTCTATTTCATGGCGGGGAAACGCCTCGCCTTGGCGAAATGAATGTGAACGGGATTGTGAATCGTGCAGGTTTCGGTCAGCGTCGAAAGTAAGCGAAGGGGGTAGCCCCGTTGATCCGTAGAGGCTCCGGCCCTCGGGGCCGGGAGCCGGGAGGTGAATGATGACAGTCGAGCGTTATCTGCGACTGGTGGCCGGGTTCTTTGTAATGTTCAGTTTGGCTTTGGGCACGTGGGTCAGCCCTTACTGGTACCTGTTCACTGCCTTCGTGGGCCTGAACCTGTTCCAGTCGGCGTTTACCAACTGGTGCCCGCTGATGACCATCCTGAAGAAGATGGGCGTGAAGTCGGCGTGAGTGCAACAGGGGCGGGGGGATGGACGGACACGGAGGAAGATGGACGGGCACGGACGAACACGGACGGACACGGACGGGCAGTGGAACGTGTCCGTGCTTGTCCGTGTCCGTCCGTGCTTGTCCGTGTCCGTCCGTGCTTGTCCGTGTTCGTCCGTGTCCGTCCATGTCCGTGTTCGTCCGTGCCCGTCCATAACCGCCCCCCTCACTGAATCCCCAGGTGGATCGCCCGGTCGATCTCCTCGGCGGTGAGTTCACCGTCTGCAATCCGTTCCAGGAGCTCTTCGAAGTCCCATTCGGGCGAAAGGCCGAGGCGCCGGGCCAGATCCTCACGATCGACAGGGTGCTGGCCGTCCAGCACCATAAAATCCAGATGGTGGATGTCTCTGGCCCCCAGGGGACAGTCAGAGATCTCGATCGGCAGGCGGCAGCCTCGCAGCACGTAGGCCACGTTCTCAGTGGCGAACCCCATATAGTCGTCCTCTTCGGCGGGCGGACCGAAACCGGACCAGGGGATCTTCTCCACCTCCACGAGAACCCCTTTCTGCACCCCGAACAGGCGGATGAACTCTTCCTCGTCCAGCCGGTCCTCCGGAATGACGGAAAGCAGACCTTCCGGTTCCTCTCCGCCGTCGTCGAAAGGATCCCGTGACGGATCCCCGCCCAAAGCCTCCCGAAGCACCTTGCGAGCCTCATCGAGATTGCGGTAGCGGACCGCTTTCAGGAGATGCTCCATCAAGGGCTCAGGATAGCAAAGCTTCGGTCTGGATCCCGCCTACAGGGCCTCCAAAGAGATGCTGCCGCCCGAAGTTCGCAGCACCAGTCTGGGTCCTCCCCCATTGACCTGCCCCGCCAGCCGGTTCCTCCCACCTTCGCCGGGAGCCCCAGGATAGTTCGCCCGCACCCTGCCTCCGCTGGTTTCGGCATCCAGCTCGAAACCCAAACCCGGAGCCAGCCGCACTTCAACACCGCCCCCGGATGTGGATAACCGGCAGTCGCCTTCCGGCTGGCGTGTGATTGCCGCCTGGATCGAACCTCCTGAAGTGCGGGCGTCGAGGGATCCGGCCACTTCACGCACAGCAATTCCTCCACCCGAGGTCTCCAGACGTACCGGGCCGACAGCGCGTTCCACGCGGATCGAGCCTCCCGAGGTCTCGGCGTCCACCTCTCCCTCAACGTCGCCGATGGTGATCCCTCCTCCGGAGGTGCGCAGCCAGGCGCTGCCTGAAGCCGAGGCGAGCTCGATGCTGCCGCCGGAGGTCTCAGCCCTCACCGGGCCCTGGATGCGCCCCAGCGAAATCCCGCCCCCCGACGTCTCGGCCCTGACCTCGCCCGCCAGTTCCTGCACGCTGATGCTGCCGCCCGAGGTTTCCAGGTCGGCGTTGAACTCGCGGGGTACCCTGGCACGAATCCTCAGTCCCCGCCCGCTGAACCAGCCGCCAAACCAGCCGCCGAAGTCCCGGAGGTAGTCGACCTCCACCAGCACCTGATTCCCCGCCTGGCGGATATCGATCGAATAGTTACGCTCCAGCTCCTCCGGCGAGAGATTCGAAATGATCTCGACTTCGACGACATCGACGGCCGACGGCAACACTTCGATGGAGGAGCGCTCGGCCTTGACCAGGAGGAGCCCGCCGGCAGAGACCTCGAATCGCTTCGAGATGGTTTCGGCCCAAACCGACCCGAACAAAGCCATCGCTACGGCAGTCAGGCACAGACTCGTTTTCCTCATCTTCAGCCCTCCTTACGGCTGCCGGGAGAGAGCATGGGCGGAAATGGACTATCACGAACGGACACGGACGAGCACGGTTCCCGGAAGAAGCGAACGTCCCTGGAGCCTGTGGCGCCGGTCCATGTCGGTCGGTGTCAGTTGGTGTCAGTCCGTGTCCGTCCGTGTCGCCGCGTCAGTTCGTATCCCGGCGCGCGGTTACGATGTCGTTCTCGTCGATGATGGTGAAGGTCGCCTTCTGCAGAGCCGTCAGGGCAATCTGGTAATCGATCATCGCCCGCAGCTCCCGCACCTGCGCGTCCGCCAGATCGCGCTGGTAGCGGAGTACCTCGAAATTGGTCGAAAGACCCGCCTCGAACCGCTTGTTTTCACCCCGGAGCTGTTCCTCGGTAAGCTCCCGCGCCACTCGGGCCGCCTCCAGCCCCTTCTTCCGCGTGAGGATGCCCTCAAAGGCGTTGCGGACATCCACGATGATCGCCTGCTGCATGTTGCGGATGCGGCTGTTGACCTGCCGCTCGGAAATCGCCACCTGGGCAAGCTGGGCCTCGTTGGCCCGGTTGCGCAACGGGATTTCCACATCGATGGCGGTGACATAGCTCAGGTAGTCGAACTTGAACGACTGTCCCCAGGCATCGGAGAAGTTTCCGTAGAAGGGTGAGTCCACTTGGGGTACGTCGGGAATCACCGTATCCGGGACACCATCGCCGTCGGTGTCCACCGTGATCGACCGCAGCACCCTCCCGGCGGTGCCGTTGGAAGTGACTCCGAAGCGGAGGTTGACGGAGGGTTTCCCATCCTTGCGGTAAAACTGGCGGTCCACCTCCACCTTTTCCAGCTCGTAACGGAGCTGCTCCAGTTCGGGGCGACGCTGGAGTGCGGTTTCAATGGCGTCCTCCATGCTGATCTCCACTTCCTGCACCTGCGGCTGCTCCGTCGGCAGGATCGTCAGGCTCCAGAGGCTGGCCCGCGGATCCGGGGCCAACAGACGCTTCAGAGCGTTCTGAGCGTTGATGATCTGAACTTCGGACTGGATCATCTCCTGCTCCCGGGTTGCCACCTCCGCCCGGGAGGAAGTGATCTCGATGGGCGCCATGACTCCGATCTCCACCCGTTTCTGGTTGTTGCGGTACTGGACGATGGCCAGGTCCAGCGAGCTGCGGCGGGCTTCGAAGTTCTCGACGGCAAACACCAGTTCCCAGTACTGGTTCTCCACCTGCTGGATGATCTCCGAAACCCGCTGTTTGAACTGGCTGTCGCTGATCTCGGAGTCCAAGTTGTAGATCTTGAGCTGGCGCTCCACCGAGGTTTGACGAAAGCCCCGCCACAGGGGCTGGGTGTAGTTGACGGCGAAGGCAGCGCCGAACTGGGGGTTGATGAAGCTGAACGCGCTGTTGGTGGTGCTGCGGTCGTTGTTGAAGTCCACCGTCAAGACCCCGCCCCCGATAACGTTCTGGGTGAGACGCGAATCAAAGCTCCAGTTCTTGAAGATGGTGGTCGGGATTTCCGAGCCGGCATCCAGGATGCTGGTACTGGGCCGGGTGTTGGAAATCCATCCCAGTGAGAACCGTACCACCGGGTCATAGAAACCTCGGGTCCCAAACACCCTCATCCGGGTAAGGTCTTCATTGTAGTTCTCGATCTCCAGCTCCAGATTGTTGGTCAGCGCCAGCCGGATGGCGTCGTTCAGGGACAGCTCCAGAAACGAGCCGGATTTGCGGACCCGATCCTTGTAAGACTCCGGCGTGGTCAGCTCCTCGACCGACGGGGTCTGGCCGAACACCAACGCCAACGACAACCAGGCCACGGTCGCAACCGATTTAAGGGACATAGGTCTCATGGTGACTCCTCTAGTACTTGCCGGGTCCAAACGACCGACAGACAAGCTCATTAACGTATCCGGCAGGGGAATTGTTTCAGGGCGGGGCAAACAAAAAGGGCCGCATCGGGGAAGCTGCCCGAGGCGGCCCAGAGGCCCGTTCCGAGCCGGCGGCTCAAGGCTCATCCGGCTCGTCGCGAGGTTCCTCGCCTTCCTTCTTCAGCGAAGGACGCTTCAGGGTCGGACGCTCTTCCTTCAGAGTCGGCTCCTCCCGTTCCGAACGGTCGGTATTGGTTTTCCGCTTCAAGGTCGGCCGTTTGGCCCCTCCACCGGATCCGCCGCCTGGAGTGGCCAGCTTGTTGTCGAGGGCGATCAGTCGAGCCTTCACCCGGTCAAACTCGGAGGTAGTGACAATGTACTCATCCTTCTCCGGCAGGTAGCTGATCTCCTCCTGGACCTTGACGATCCGGTCCTCCACCGGCGGATGGGTGCGGAAGAAGCTGGCAAACTTGCCCGGCTTCTCCTTCTCCCGCGCCTGAAGCTTCTCGAAGAAGGTGATAAAACCGTTCGGGTCGTACCCCGTGTTCCACAAGTACTGGGTGCCGAGCTGGTCGGCTTCTTCCTCGGACTTTCGTGTAATTCCCAGCACCGCCAACGACAGTCCCATACCCAGGCCGTTGTACATCGCCATCTGGGTCCAGTAGCCGCCGACAAACAGGGCCGGCAACGCGGCAAACTGCAGCAACTGGGACTTGGTCATCCGCTCCGTCGCATGCCGGGCGGCAACGTGGGCGATCTCGTGGGCCATGACGCCGGCCAGTTCCGCCTCGTTGTCCGCTTCCAGAATCAACCCCTTGTTGACGTAGAAATAACCGCCCGGAAGCGCAAAGGCATTGACCTCGTCCGTGTCCAGGACCTTGATGACGAACGGCACCTTGGCGTCGGAATGCTTGACCAGCTCCTGACCCAGACGATCGACGTACTCAGTGACCACCGGGTCTTCCACCAGTCTCGCGGTCTGTTCGAAATACTGGGCGTACTGCTGGCCGATCTGGATTTCCTTTTCCAGAGACACGAAATTCGGGAAGATCCACGCCACCCGCCCGTTGATGTCGCGGTTTCCAATATTCTCCACGTCCCCATGCCGCCGCCCCGCCCACACCGGTGCCGGCAGCAGCATCAGGATCACCAGAGCCGACGATACCAATTTCAACATATCGGATCTCACGTCGAACTCCTCACTCGGTCAATTCTACCGGCAAGTACCCGCCCCGGCCAGCCGTTTTCACAGCTCTTCCCGGCTGGCCGCGGAAGGTCAACTTTCCTATCATTAAAGACTGGCTGCCCGGCTAAAGGTTTCACCCGCCCGGCACCTGGGGAGAACGAACCAGATGAAGATCCTCACTGCAGCCCAGATGCAGGAGATCGATCGACAGACCACCGAACTGGCGGGCGTCCCAAGTCTGATTCTGATGGAGAATGCCGGCTTCAATCTTTACTGGGCCCTGGCAGAGCGGTTGCCCGACCTGCCGGATCGCAGGATCGCCATCATCTGCGGCAAGGGCAACAACGGCGGCGACGGGATGGTTCTGGCACGACATTTGGCACAGCGTGGCATCCATGCCGATCTGTTCCTGCTCGGCACCGCCGGCGAGGTCCGCGGCGACGCAGCCGTCAACCTCCAGATTCTGCTCAAATCGGGCTTTCCCGTCTTCGAGGTGACCTCGGAGGAAACCTGGGCCCGGGTCGCCGCCGGGCTGGACGTCTATGATCTGATCGTCGACGCCATCCTCGGCACCGGCATCGCAAAACCTTTGTCCGGACTCTACGCGCAGGTGGTCCAGGACCTCAACGCCGCCGGCGCTTTCATCCTGTCGGTGGACCTGCCGTCAGGCATGGCGGCCGACAGCCTCGGCACCGCCCCGCTGACGGTGCGGGCGGACCTGTCGGTTACCTTCACCGCCCCCAAGATCGCCCATGTCCTGAATCCGGACCAGGAGGCGATCGGGGAGCTGGTGATCACCCAGATCGGGACCCCGCCGGCCCTGCTGGATCGGCCTGACCTCACCCTCAACCTGCTGGAACCTGACCTCTTCAGCGACTGGTTGGCCCCCCGCCACGCGTGCTCCCACAAAGGGACCTACGGCCACGTGGCGATCATCGCCGGCGGCAGGGGCAAGGCGGGGGCTGCCGCCCTCAGCGCCTACGCCGCGCTGCGCGCCGGCTCGGGCCTGGTTACCGCCCTGGTCCCGCAAACGGTTCAAAGCGAGGTCGCCGTCTCCCATAGCGAAATCATGACCGAAGGCCTGCCCGCCGACCAAGAGGGCCGCCTGGCGGCGACGGCTCTGGAACCGCTTCGGCAGCTGCTCGAGCCCCTCGACGCTGCCGGCGTGGGACCGGGACTGGGACCGGGCCGTGGGACAGCCGAAGTCGTGGAGGGTCTGATCCGGGGCGCCCAGTGTCCGCTGGTCCTGGACGCCGACGCCCTCAACGTCCTGGCCGGACGGCTGGACACTCTGCTGCCCCGCGACGGACCACCCCTGGTGTTGACACCGCACCCAGGTGAGTTCGCCCGTCTGGTGGGGCTCAGCGTCCCGGAGGTGCTTGGACGGCAGCTTGAGCTGGTGCCGGAATTCGCCCGCCGCCATGGGGTGTGGCTGGTTCTGAAGACGTTCCGACCTCTCGTCGCAGATCCGGACGGGATCTGCCAGGTCTCGCCCCGCGGCCAGGCGGGCATGGCGACCGCGGGGATGGGGGATGTGCTGACCGGCGTCCTCACTTCGCTTCTTGGCAGGCTGAAGGCAACGGCGCCGAACCCCGAGCCGGACGCTGTCACCCGCGCGGTCTGCCTGGGCGTCTACCTGCATGGTTTGGCGGGAGAGCTGGCGGCCCGGCGGGTCGGTGAGGAGTCCCTCACCGCCGGCAGTGTGCTCGACTCGCTGGCGGATGCATGGAAAGAGCTCAAGCGGCAGTGGGAAACATGTTGACCTGGTTTTCGGCGAGCGAAGAGCAGACCCTGGAGGCCGGGAGGTGTCTGGCGGCCGCCCTGCCGCTTCCCGCGGTGGTGCTGCTCACCGGCGACCTGGGGGCGGGCAAGACCGCTTTTACGCGAGGCTTCGTGGACGGTCTCGGCACGGCCCAGCCCAGTCCGGTGCACAGTCCAACCTTCACCCTGGTCAACGAATACCGCACCCAGCGGGGCAAGGCTTATCACGTGGATCTCTATCGGTTGGAGTCGGAACGGGATTTCCGCTCCATCGGTTTGGAGGAGATCCTGGAATCGGGCGACTGGGTCCTGGTGGAATGGGCGGAAAAGCTGCGCATGCCGATCCCAAACGCCATCCGGGTGCGGCTGCAGCAGCATTCCGACGACACCCGACGAATTGAAATCAACGGGCTTCAGGAACCGGAGTCGGCAGCCTTGGCCTCGGCCCTGTCTCGCGGCGGGGTCGGACCGGATGCCGCACAGCACGGACGGAGATGAGGTTGTTATGGAAGACGCGCTGGCACTTCACCGCTTCCACTTCGCGTTCACAGTCACCTTTCACTACATCTTTCCGCAACTGACCATGGGCCTGGCCTTGCTGATCTTCATCCTGAAAACCCAGGCGCTGCGGACCGGCCAGGAGCGCTACAACCGGGCGGCCCGGTTCTGGATCCGGATCTTCGCCATTGCTTTCGCCATGGGCGTCGTCACCGGCATCCCCATGGAGTTTCAGTTCGGGACCAACTGGGCTCGGTTTGCCGCTGCCGCGGGGGGAGTCATCGGGCAGACCCTGGCCATGGAAGGGGTTTTCGCCTTCTTCCTGGAATCGACCTTCCTGGGACTCCTCCTGTTCGGCGAGAAACGGCTGGGGCCCCGTCTGCACTGGTTTGCGGCGCTGATGGTGTTCCTGGGATCCTGGGTTTCCGGCTATTTCATCATCGCCACCAATGCCTGGATGCTGCATCCCGTCGGCTATCGCATTGCCGAAGACGGTCAGATCATCCTGGAGAGCTTCTGGGCACTGGTCCTCAATCCCTGGTTGCTGTGGCAGTATCCCCACAACCAGCTTGGGTCGGTGGTTACCGGCAGTCTCGTCATGAGCGGGGTGGGTGCCGCCTACCTGCTGCTGCGGAGACATGAGGAGCAGGCGCGCCTGTATGTCAGGATGGGAGTCATCGCGGGCGGCATCAGCTCGGTCCTGCTGCTGTTCCCGACCGGTGACGGGCAGGGGAAAAACATTGCGCGCCACCAGCCGGTAACCCTGGCGGCGATGGAAGGGCTCTTCGAGACGGTGGAAGGAGCTCCGCTGGCGATTCTCGGCCAACCGGACGTGGAAAAGCAGCGGCTGGACAACCCTCTGACGCTGCCCCGTATGCTCAGCTTCATCACTTACCGCCGGTGGAACGCAGAGGTCAAGGGACTGGACGCCTTCCCTCGCGAGGACTGGCCGGACAACATCCCGCTTCTCTATTACAGCTTCCGCATCATGGTGGGGCTGGGAACCATTTTCATCCTGTTGCTGGCCGTGGCAGGGTTCCTGCTCTGGCGTCGAAGGCTCTACTCGAACCGCCCGATGCTGTGGGTGCTCGCACTGCTCATGCCTTTCCCCTTCATCGCCAACACCGCCGGCTGGATGACGGTGGAACTCGGGCGTCAGCCTTGGCTCATCTATGGCCTGATGAGGACTTCGGAAGGAGCTTCCCCCTATGTGTCGGCCGGCAACACCATGTTCACCCTGATCGGTTTCATGGGCATGTACACCGTGCTGGCGATTCTGTTCCTGTTTCTGGTCTACCGTGAACTGGAACATGGGCCGGGTTCCGCCGATGGTCATTCGGACGCCCCCGCTCCTGCGCAATCCTGAGGAGGCACGTCATGGAGATCTTTTGGCTGATCGTTGTGGCGGTGATGATCACGGTTTACGTTGTCCTGGACGGCTTCGACCTGGGTTCCGGAGCCCTGCATCTGGTGGTGGCCCGCAAGGAAGAGGAGCGGCGCCTGGTGATCCGCTCCATCGGCCCGGTATGGGACGGTAATGAGGTGTGGCTGCTGGCGGGGGGAGGGGTCCTGTATTTCGCTTTTCCCCAGCTTTATGCGTCAAGCTTCAGCGGTTTCTATCTCCCGTTGATGATCGTGCTCTGGCTGCTGATCCTCAGGGGGGTCTCCATCGAGCTGCGCAACCACCTGGACAGTCCGCTGTGGAAGCCTTTCTGGGACGTTGTTTTCTTCGGCGCCAGCGGCCTGCTGGCTGTCTTCTACGGGGCGGCGCTGGGCAACGTGGTGCGGGGGGTTCCGCTCGAGCCTTCGGGCTACTTCTTCCTGCCGCTCTGGTCGGACTTCGGCTTCGGTCCGGACGGGCTCCACAGCCCCCAGGGTGGGATCCTGGACTGGTACACGATCCTGGTGGGCCTGCTGGCTCTCTCCACCCTGGTCATGCATGGCGGGAAATGGCTGGCGCTGAAAAACGAAGGCGAGGTCAACCGGCGGAGCCGCGCGGCCGCGGACTTCGCCTGGTGGGTCACCATTGTTCTGGTCGGGGTGGTCACGGTGGCGACTTTCAAGATCCAGCCCCAAGTTTTGGCCAACTTTGCGGCGGCGCCCTGGGGGTTTGTCTTCCCGCTGCTGGCGGTGGCCGGGTTGGCAGGGTGCCGCTGGTTCCGGGCCGCCCACCAGGAGCTGTGGGGCTTTCTGTCGTCGGCACTTTACATTGTGGGCATGTTGACCAGCGCCGCCTTCGGGATCTTTCCCTACGTCCTCCCCGCCAGCACCAACCCCGAACTTGGACTGACTGTGTATAATGTAGCTGCTGCAGAGTACGGACTGACGGTCGGGCTCTATTGGTGGATCCCGGGCATCATCTTGGCCTCCGCCTACTTTGTTTTCGCCTATCGCCGCTTTGCCGGGAAGGTCACTCTCGAGGGCGCAGGCTACTGACCGCAGGTGGCTCTGAAATCGTTCGGGCCGGGATGGGGTGCAGTTCGGTCCGGCATTTTTCAGTCAGCCCGGGTTTTTTCCAGGCCGGGGCGACGCTGAGTCGCCCTGAGGTTCGATGACTGTGCCTGGAGTCAAGCCAGAGGATCAGACATGTCTCAATTCATGGCCAGCGGCTTTCTGGAGATTACGCCGCGTGGTTTTGGGTTTCTGAGGACCGCCGCCAACAGCTTTCAGCCGTCCGATCGTGACGTTTTCGTTCCGGCGCCCCTCATCCAGAAATGGGGACTGCGTCAGGGTTCCGAGGTCACAGGCTGGGCTGCCGCCAACGGGCACCGCAAAGCCCGGGGAAGCCAGTTGGCACGAATCGAAGCCGCCGACGGCCTGGATCTCGAGGCCTACCGCCGGCTGCCGGACTTCGCTCAACTGACCAGCGTCAACCCCTTCGAACGCATCCGGATCGACGGCACCAACGATTTGAGCCTGCGCGTCATCGACCTGATCAGTCCCATCGGCAAGGGCCAGCGCGGCCTGATCGTCGCTCCGCCCCGGACCGGCAAGACCATGCTGCTGCAGAAGCTGGCCCAGGCCATCTCGACCTGCCACCCGGAAATCCAGCTTCTGATCGTTCTCATCGACGAGCGCCCCGAGGAAGTTACCGACATGCAGCGGCTGAAAGCGGGGGAAGTGGTCCCTTCTTCCGCCGACCGCCCCGCCACCCAGCATGTCCGGGTGGCGGAGATGGTGCTGCATCGAGCACGGCGGCTCGTGGAATCAGGCCGCGATGTGGTCATCCTGTTGGACAGCATCACGCGGCTCGCCCGGGCTTACAACACAGTCCACAAAGGCAACAGCCGGACGCTGTCGGGCGGTCTGGGGGCAGGCTCCATGACCAAACCGCGTGAGTTCTTCGGCGCTGCCAGGAAGATCGAGGAAGGCGGCAGCCTGACTATCCTGGCCACCGCCCTGATCGACACCGGCAGCCGGATGGACGACGTCATCTTCGAGGAATTCAAGGGCACCGGCAACCTGGAACTGGTGCTGCATCGCGGGCTGGCCGACAAGCGGATCTGGCCGGCGGTGGATATCCGGCTGTCGGGCACCCGCCGCGAAGAACAGCTTCGCGACCCCGTCACCCAGCGCCGGGTCGACCTGCTGCGCCGTGCGCTGTCGGGACTGGACCCCGAAAAGGCGATGGCGGCTCTGCTCAAGAAGCTGGGATCGACCCCCGACAACGCCACTTTTCTCGAGTCGCTGGACCGGGTCCAGGGCAGCTAGCCACGGCGGCCGAGGGAGCCTCCGGCACGCCGGGTCGGCCCCGCGGGCCCTTACCTCCGCGCCTCCAATACCCCCACCCGCAGCCGGGACGGGAATTGCTGCGAGCGGAAGACCCGCTGCCAGGCCGGACGGAAGTCCTGTTCCTCTGCCCGGAAAATGTTCTCCACGAAGGTCTGCGGATTGCGATCCACCAGCGGAAACCACGTGCTCTGGATCTGCACCATGATCCGGTGCCCCGGCAGAAAAGTGTGCAACACATCCTGCAGGGGGATCCGGACCTTCACCGGCTGATTCGGCTCGAACGGCACGGGCCGGCTGTAGCTATCGCGATACCTTCCCCGGAAGACCTCGCTGCGCACCATCATCTGGTAACCCCCCAGGGGTCGGGTCCCTCCCGGCGGGATCTCCGTACCGGCATCATCCGGAAACACATCGATCAATTTGACCACCCAGTCTGAATCCGTCCCCGACGTCGACACCCACAGTTCCGCCTCCAGCGGACCCGCCAGCGTCAGCGGCTCCCGCAGAGGTTCGGAAGCGTAAGCCAGAACATCGGGCCGTCGCGAGGCGAAACGCTGGTCATCTGTCATATAGGTCGGCGCCATTCCGGGGGTGATGGCCTCGCTGAAGGGCACCGGATGCGCGGGGTCGCTGAGATACTCGTCCCAGACCCAGCCCGGTGCCTGCGGAGGAGCAAAAGCGAGCCGTCTCTTTTCCCGCAGATACAGCTCCAGGGACCGGGTCTCGGGCGGCCACCGTTCGAAACTGCGCCACTGGTTGCTGCCCGTTTCGAAAACAGTTGCCTCCGGGAGTTCCGGCGTCCTGGACTCCCTGAGCGTCGATTCGAAAAACCGCAGCTCGACCTCTTCCCGGTAATGCACCGCGGTGCGGCTGCCGAAGCGAATGTTGCCGAGCGCCTCTCCGGTGGAATTCTCCCACCCGCCGTGAGCCCAGGGCCCCATCACCAGGACATTGTAGATGCCCGGGTTCAGCTCCTCGATGTGCCGGTAGATCTGGAGGGGACCATACAGATCCTCGGCATCGAACCAGCCGCCCACCACCATCACGGCGGGAGCTACACGGCGTAACCTCGGGAGCACGTTCCGATCCTTCCAGAAGGAGTCATAGGTGGGGTGCTCAACAAACGCCTTCCAGAACTCCACTCGCCCCTGCAGGTATAACCGCTCGGCGTTGGCCAGCGGACCCATCCTCAGGAAGAACGCATAGCCGTCAGGTGTCCCGTGATCGAACCTCGGATAGCTCTCCGTCGTAGGTGCCGGTCGGGGCAGACCAAAGGACGAGAAAAAATTGAAAGCGTGGGCCAGAAAGAAAGCGCCGTGGTGAAAAAAATCGTCAAAATACCAGTCCGCGATTGGGGCCTGGGGCGACACCGCCGCCAGCGCCGGATGGGCGTCGATCATGCCCACCGCCGCGTAGAAACCCGGATAGGAGATCCCCCACATCCCGACCTTGCCGTTGTGGCCGGGAAGATGTCTGATCAGCCAATCGATGGTATCCCAGGTGTCCGTGCTCTCGTCCGTCTCCGCCCCCGGCCGGGTGGAGCGGTGCGGCCGCATGTTCTCGAATACCCCCTCGGACAGATAGCGGCCGCGCACATCCTGGTACACAAAGATGTAGCCGGCCCGGGTGGCCGCCTCGCTGGGGCCGAGCGTTTCCGGAAATCCCTCCTCCCCGTAGGGCCCGACGCCATAAGGCGTCCGCTTGAGCAGGATCGGGTAGGTGCGGGAACGGTCACGGGGCAGGTAGACCGCTGTAAACAGGTGCACTCCGTCCCGCATGGGAATCCTGATTTCCCGCTTCTCATAGTTGTTCCGGATGTACTCGCCCAGCTCGGAGACAGTCCCCCCGAGCAGAGGCGTGCAAACGTCGGCCAGAAAAAGAAAGACCAGCCCGATGCGAAGGAACAGCGCCGTCATGCTGCGGGATCATAACGCGATTGGGACGGCGGTGCCCGGTGGGCTAGAATGGGGCGCAGTCAAGGAGGTGCCCCGTGTTGACCCGTCGACGGTTCCTGCAAAGCTCAGCGCTTACGGTTTTCCCTGCCGGCCTGCACGGCATGCTCCGGGAAAAGCCCGCCGGCAGGATCGAACAGCGCGTCCTCGGCAAGACCGGCGAGAAACTGTCCATGATCGGCTTCGGCGGGATCGTGGTCATGAACGCCACCAGCACCGAAGCCGCCGACCGGGTGGCTGAGGCGGTGGATTATGGGGTCAACTACTTCGACGTGGCTCCCAGCTACGGCAATGCCGAACAGATGTTGGGTCCTGCGCTGGAGCCTTACCGCTCCCGGGTGTTCCTTGCCTGCAAGACCCAAGCCCGGGACCGCGCCGGAGCCCTCAAGGAGCTGGACGAATCCCTGGCGCGGATGCGGACCGATCATTTTGACCTCTACCAGTTCCATGCGGTGACCCGAGTGGAGGATGCCCGGCGGATCCTGGGTCCGGACGGCGCGCTGGAAGGTTTCCTGCAGGCACGACAAGCCGGGAAGATCCGCTACATCGGGTTTTCGGCCCATTCGGTGGAAGCGGCCACGGTACTGATGGACGGCTACGACTTCGACTCCATCCTGTTTCCCGTCAACTTTGCCACCTGGCACGCCGGCAACTTCGGGCCCCAGGTCCTCCAGCAGGCCCGTTCGAAACAGATGGGGGTCCTCGCCCTGAAGGCGATGGCCAAAGGTCCCTGGCCGGAGGGAGCGGTGAGGCAATATGAGAAGTGCTGGTATGAGCCTCTCTCCACTGAACGGGAAGTGAGCCTGGGCCTCCGCTTCACGCTTTCCCATCCGGTCACCGCCGCCATCCCACCGGGGGATGAGACGCTGTTCCGGATGGCGTTGCGGGAGGCGCTGCGGTTCGAACCCCTGAAGGACAGCGAGGTCGAGGAACTGAAGCGGATGGCCGCCGGCGGACGGCCGCTGTTCCAGTACCCAATGGCCCAAGCCTGACCGAAAGTTCGCTCAGAAGCTCGGCTCCCGTCACCGGTGGATCCCCGGGACTGCCGGCTCAGCCGGTGGTCTCGTCCCCTGTCTCGCCCTCGTGCTAAGATGCGTCAGCTTTTCCGGGGAATGCTGGACTCCCAATGCTCGCCCGTCGGAGGTTGCGTTGCACTCGAATCGCTTCACCGTCCTGTTTGCCGTCTGTATCGGGTTTGCCGGTTCCACCGCCCTGCTGCCGGCCCAGGATCCCGCCGGAAGACTCGTCGCCATGCGGGGCCAGGTGGAGGTCCGACGCACCGACTGGGCTCCAGCGGTCCTCAATCAGGAGCTGCTGGAGGGCGACACCGTACGGACCCTGCGGAACAGCCGCGCAGTGGTCCTGCTGACGGACGAGACCCAACTGAAGCTCAACGCCGAGACCGAGCTGCAGCTCGCCGCCGCCCGCAAGAACAGCAACGTCGTCACCCGGATCGCCGCCGCCGCCGCCCGTACCGAGCAAAGCCTGATGAATCTGGGTTCGGGACAGGTCTACGTACGGAACCGCAAGACGCCTGCCTCTCTGCGGGTGACCACCCCCGCGGTGACGGCCGCCATTCGGGGCACCGAGTTCGACCTCTTGGTCCACCCCGACGGCGAGACCATCGCCACCGTGCTGGAAGGTTCCATCGACTACCAGAATGAGTTCGGCGCCATCGTCGTCAATTCGGGCGAGCAGGGCCGGGCCCGGGTGGGCGAAGCGCCCACCAAGACCGTGATCCTGAACCCGGAAGACGCCGTCCAGTGGACTTTCTTCTATTCGGTGTCGGTCAGCGGTCTGGACTTTCCCTTCCGCTATCCCACCAGACAGGCCGCCCTGGCGGCCGCCGCCACCGTGACCGACCCTCTCGAGCGCGCCTACGCTCTGCACGATGCCGGCGAAACCGCCGCCGCCCTGGAACTGTTGGCCGCCCAGACTTCGCCGGCGGCGCAGGAGCTGCGGGGCTGGCTGCTGCTGGAAGCCAATCGGGTCGCCGAGGCGTTGACCGCTTTGTCGGCCGCCGGCGACACGCCCCGCACCCGACTCGCTCGTTCCCTGGCCCATCTGAGGGTCAACGAATTCGACCAGGCGCTGGCACTGGTGGACGATCCCGGCGGGGATGAACTGCTGGTGTTCCAGAAGGCATTCCTGTTGTCGCTGATCGGCGACCCGGCGGGTGCCTCAGCCCTGCGCTCCGCCCTGCCGGTCTCGGGACCCGCCGGTGCCCGCAGGCTGGCCCTGGAAGCCGTCGAACTGTTGACCCGCAATCGCAAGGATGAAGCGCTGCAGGCGGCATTGCGGGCCACCGCTGCCAATCCCGACTCACCGGCGGCTTGGGTGGCGCTGAGCCGCGTTCAGCAGGCGTTCTTCCAGCTTGAGGCGGCGACGGAGTCCGCCCGGCGGGCCCTCGACCTGGCTCCCGGCCACGTCGAAGCCCGCGTCCAGTATGCCCGTCTCCTCTTCGGTGCCGGCCTCAACGCCGAGGCCGAACGGACGCTTTCTGCGGCCCTGACCGACGCGCCGGAGGACGCGGGAGTCCACACGTTGATGGGCTTCATCCGTCTGGCCCGAGGCCGGACCGAGGAAGCTCGGGTCGCCTTCGAACGGGCCATCACCCTGGACAGCACCCTCGCCGACCCGCGCCTGGGTCTGGGACTGGTCAGGATGCGGCGTGGCGAAACCTTCGATGCAACCGCCGAACTGCTTTTCGCGGCCACCCTCGAGCCCAGGCTTTCGCTGTACCAGAGCTACCTCGCCAAAGCGTTTTACGAGCTGCGGGAGTTCGAACAGGCTTTCACCGCCCTCTCGGTTGCCACCGAGCTGGATCCTCGGGATCCTACGCCGCACCTGTACTCGGGAATCATCGAGGACGATCTGAACCGTCCGGGGCGTGCCGTGCGGAACTATCAGGAGTCCATCCGGCTCAACGATTTCCGGGCGGTCTACCGGAGCCGTTTCCTGCTCGACCAGGACCGGGCCGCCCGCAACATCAACCTGGCCCGGGCTTACAACCGCCTGGGACTTGCCGAATGGGGCAACTCGGAGGCGCTCAAGTCCGAACTGGACGATCCCGCCAACAGCTCTGCCCATATCTTCCTGGCCAACACCTTCCTCAACCTTCCGGGGCGGACCCTGCTGGCGGGATCCGAATCGCTGGTGGCGCGACTTCTGTTGCCGGTCAACGCCAACTCTTTCAACTCCTTCAACGACTACAGCACGCTCTTCGAACTGCCCCGTGCCTATTGGACGCTGTTTGGTGCATATGGCAGCTTCAACACCGCCAACGCCGGTGTGCTCGCCACCGGCGGCACCAGCCGCCTTGCCTACCGGATGGCCTTGAGCTGGGACCGCACCGCAGGGTTCCGCCCCGTCAACGATGACTTGAAGCAGTACACCGGGGATGTCTCGGCCAAGTTCGCACTGACGCCGGAAAGCGACATCCTTGTTTCCTACTCCAACCAGCAGGCTCGGGAAGGCGATCACGGCAGTCCGGTGCTGGTCAATGAGCTGAACGATCCCAACCTGCGCAGCACGAGCCGCCTTCAGCGCGCTGAGGTCGGATACCATCAGCGTTTCCGCCCTGGTTCGGAACTGGCCGTGGTTTTTTCCGCCCGCGAGTTCGAACAGGTGATCGACGATCCCGACCGCCTGCGCCGGCCGGTTTTTGGGGGACAGGTCATTGTGTTCGGCCTGCGGCAGTCCGTCCGGCGTCCCAGCGTGGACCTGCAGGCCACCCACCTGCTGGACCTTGGCCGAATCCAGCTTCGCTACGGTTTTGACTGGTTCGAGGGCCGGGCCCGCAGCTGGGACGTGCTGCGGTTCATTTTCCCCGGCGATGACCAGTACACTTTCCAGGAGTTCGACTTCACCCGCAACCGGATCCGTTACAAGACCGTTTTCGCCCGCTCAGACTTCCGGCTGCTGCCCAACCTCACCGTCATCGCGGGCATCAACCGCGACTGGTCCAATGACGACAACCGCTCCGACGGCTCCCAGAATCCCACTGCCCGCTGGAACCCCCAAGCCGGCATCCTCTTCACCCCCTTCACCGGGACCACGCTGCGGGCCGCATACTTCCAGAATCTCCAGACCCATTTCGGCGAGCGGGTGGCACCGACCCACGTGCTGGGCTTCCCCCTGGGGCAGAATGAATCCGAGATGTCCCACAGCACCACCGTGAGCCTGGGCTGGGATCAGTACGCCGGACGGTTCGGATTCCTGCGCACCGCCGCCTTCTGGCGGGACCGCCGGACCCCCGCCCTGGACTTCAGCGAGGAGCCTACCCGTTTTGAAGGTCATGCCTACGGCGGCCGGATCACGTGGAACCAATTCCTCACCGAGCGGCTGACCCTCGTCCCGGACTACGCCGTGACCCGGAACCTGGATCTCTTCGGCCTGCGACACGATCATGAGGTGGCGTTGGGACTGCGCTACGTCCATCCGCTGGGGGTCTATGCCACCCTGCGCGAGAACTACCTGCGGCAGACCGGGCAGCTCGGCCCCCTGCAGACCCACGTCAAGGTGTTCACCACGGATCTTGAGCTCGCGTGGGAGTTCCCTCGGAAGTGGGGTCTGGCGGTGTTCTCGGTGCGGAATCTGTGGGACCGGGAGTACGAATTTCTGGCGGATCCGTTGGCATTGGATCCTCGGATCCCCGGCCGACAGGCCGACTTCTCTCTCAGGGTCAATTTCTGATGAGCCGCAACACCAAGAAGATCCTGGTGTCGGTCATCATCCTGGCCGGCACTGTCGTCGGCGTCACGCTGTTCTCAAAGTACTTCCCTTACCTCGAGAACCTGGAGCTCAAGAACTACGATTTCATGCTGGCGGTGCTGCGGGGACCCCTCCCGCCTCCCGACAACATAGCAGTGGTGGCCATCGACGACGACTCCATCAAGAAGTTCCTCAGCCAGGGCTTTCCCCCTCCCTGGCCCAGGTCGTTCCATGCGGACCTGATCCGGGCACTGGTCAGGGGAGGAGCCCGGGCCGTGGTGTTCGACGTGGTTTTCGAAGGTCAGTCCCTGGACCCGCAGGAAGACGAGGAGCTGGCCCAAGCCATACGCGAGGCTGGGATCCCCATCATCCTTGCCAACTACATCGAGGTGATTGACGATCCCCGTTTTTCGATGGTCCAGAAAGGGGAGGTCCTGGAGACACTGGTGGAGGCCGGCGGCCAGGTCGGTTTTGCCACCTTGAACCCCGACCGTGACGGCGTGATCCGTTCCGGCCGACTGTTCGTGGGAGGGGAACCCACTCTGGTGACCCGAACTCTGGAGGCATTGGGCATCGAGCCCGTCTACGAGACCCTCCCCATCAGCAGCTACGAAGGGGACGACCCCGAGATCCTGGTCAACTACGTGGGCGGCAGCCGCACCATCCCCACGGTCAGCTACGAGCAGGTTTTGGCCGGGGACTCGCTGCCGCCCGGGGTCTTTCAGGACAAGATCGTCTTCGTCGGTTATTCTCTGGCCGTCACCGATCTTTCCCAGGGCGGCGGCAGGGACCACTATCCCTCACCGTTTGACCAGCTCTCGGGTACTGCTTCCATGCCCGGAGTGGAGACTCACGCCAACCTCCTGGATACCATCCTCCGGGGGCGTTACATCCGTCGGCTGGGCTTCTGGCCCTCCTGGATCATGATCCTGGCGCCGGCGCTGCTGATCTCGGTCCTGGTGGTGCGGGTGGAGTCTTTCCCGTGGAAGATTCTCGGCTCACTGGGGTTCAGCGTCTTCTTCCTGTTCCTGGGAATCTGGTTCTTCGTCTCGGCCCAAACCTGGCTGTACATGATCCAGCCATTGGCCATCATGGTGACGGCCTTCGGGCTCAACCTGCTCTATCAGTACCGCCTGACCGAGCGGGAACGGGCCCACATCCGCCGCGCGCTGTCGGGATACGTCTCCCGCCAGGTCATGAACGAAATCATGAAGAACCCCGACCAGTTGGAGCTGGGCGGGGTCCAGGTGGAGGCAACGGTGCTGTTCTCGGACATCGCCGGATTCTCCAAACTCTCGGAACGCATCACCCCTCGGGAACTGGCGGTCCTTCTCAACGACTACTTCACCAAGATGGGCGACATCATCATGGAGCTGGAGGGGATGATCAACAAGTACATCGGCGATGCCATCATGGCCATCTGGAATGCCCCCCTGCCCAGCCCGCGACATGCCCACCTCGCCTGTCAGGCCGCCCTGCGGATGAAAAAGGCGGTCGATGCCATGGCTCCCCTGAAGATGCGGATCGGCATCAATACCGGACCCATGGTCGCCGGAAATCTTGGTCACCGGGAACGGATGGAGTACACCGTGATCGGCGACGCCGTCAACCTGGCTTCCCGCCTGGAAGGAGCCAACAAGGCCTTTGGTACCGCGATCATGATCAGTGAGACCACCCAGGAGCTGGTCCAGGCAGACTTCCTGCTCCGGCGTCTCGATCGGATCCGCGTCGTGGGGAAAGAGCAGCCCATTGCCGTCCATGAGGTTCTGGCCGACCGGTCGGAGCCGGTTCCAACCGAGCTGGAGGAGCTGGTCGCCTCCCACAACGGCATCCTGGAGGCTTATGACAACCGGGACTGGGAACGGGCCCTGGAACTGATTGGAATTCACCTTTCACGCTTTCCGGAAGACTCGGTGGTCCTGACGTACCAGAAGCGTTGCCGACATTTTCTGGAGGCTCCTCCGCCGGCGGAATGGGACGGGGTGTTCGCCCTGGAGGTCAAGTAGGATCGGCGCCAAGCCTGCAGGTCCGGTGGATCGCGCCCTCCTTCCCAGCACCTGCGAATCCTGTTAATCCTTATCCGCCCATGCAGTGGCCCAACATCCGCTTCGACCGTAACGAACTGGCGGGCAGTTTCGGCGATATCGGTACCGATCTGCCGCTGATCGTCGGCATCCTGCTGGCCACCGGGATGGAGGCCGGACCGGTCTTCACGGTCTTCGGGCTGCTGCAGATTGTCACCGGCCTGGTATACGGCCTGCCCATGCCCATGCAGCCCCTGAAAGCGATGGCTGTGCTGGTCATCACTCAGAGACTGTCTTCGGGAGTCCTGCTGGGCGCGGGTCTGGCGATCGGGATCACCATGCTGCTGCTCACGCTGTCCGGCACCCTGGCCTTGCTGGTCCGCTGGATCCCGCGCAGCGTCGTGCGAGGAATCCAGTTCGGGCTCGGTCTCTCACTGGCCTCCCTGGCGCTGCGCAGCTACATCCCGTCGATGGGAACCGTGGGCTACCTGCCGGCGGCCGCCGGTCTGCTGGTGATGCTGCTGCTGTGGGGTAACCGGCGGTTTCCGCCTGGCCTGCTGGTCATCGGCTTCGGCATCGTCTATGCCTTCCTTACCGATTTCCAGCCGGCTCCGGTGCTGGCGGGGCTTTCCCTGGTCCTGCCCGGGTTCCAGCTTCCCCAGTGGAGTGACGTGATCACCGGTTTTGTGGTGCTTGCCTTGCCGCAGCTGCCGCTGTCGTTGTCCAACTCGGTCATCGCCACCGATCAGACCATTCGGGACCTGTTTCCGGAACGGGCGGTGGGAGTCCGCAAGATCGGCCTCACGTATTCGCTGGTAAATCTGTTCGCACCGCTGCTGGGCGGGATCCCAGCCTGTCATGGTTGCGGGGGTCTGGCGGGACACTACGCTTTCGGGGCGCGGACGGGCGGCTCCGTGATCGTGTACGGAGTCTTCTACCTGGTGACCGGACTGTTTCTCAGCGGGCCCCTGCACGAAGTGCTGAAGGTCTTCCCACAACCCGTTCTGGGAGTCGTCCTGCTGTTCGAGGCGCTGACCTTGATGGTACTCATCGCGGACCAGGCCGTGGATCGGCGGTCCCTGATGATCGCTCTGCTGGTGGGACTGGTGGCCTTCGGCCTGCCCCAGGGGTTTGTGGTGGGTCTGCTGTTAGGTTCGGGCCTCTATTACCTGCTGCCGAGGTTCGGGAAGTAAAGCGGTGGTCAGGAGTCAGGAGACGGGAGTCAGGAGGGGAGTCAGGAATCAGGAGCCAGGAATCGGGAGTCAGCAGCCCGCCACAGGTGGCTCCCTCCTGTCTGCCGTTTCCTGTTTCCCGACTCCTGTTTCCTGACCCCTGACCGCACGGTTTCTCGACTCAGTGGGGAGTCGGCGGCCGGCGCCCGGATTACCGGGCAGCCGAACGAGGGCTCAGCACCACCGCGCCGGTGCCGGGCACAAACAGCAGGCGGCGGCCTCGCTGATGGGCGGGTCCCAGGGCCAGGCTGGGCCCGGAGCCCGACGAAACCACAGGGGGCAGCAAAGTGTCGGGTTCAAACGACCCACCACCCCGGTTGAGCAGAACCCGCCCCGGCTCCAGGCGGGCGGCTCCAGGCGCCAGGTCCCCCGCCAGCACCAGCAGGTCCGGCAGATCGTCGCCATCGACATCCGCCGCCTCCAAGTCCAGGACTCCGAATCCCAACCCGGCCGCCATACCTTCCGAGACGTCGCGGAATCGGCGTTCTCCCTCATTGCGCAGCCACAGCAGAGTCTGGGCCGGCGGCGCCGGCTCGCCGTCGAGCAGCCCGGCCACGGCGGGCGCATAACCTGCCCTCCGTCCCACCACCACATCGAGTCGCTCATCCCCGTCGAAGTCCAGCAGTGCCGCCGCCGGTGCTTCCAGGGTCCCCGCGGGCACGCCCGCCAGCGGCGCAAGCGCGAAACGTGCGCCGCCCTCGTTCCACAACACCACGGGCGGGCGCCGCCACCGCAGCAACAGCACGTCGACCCGCCCATCGCCGTCCAGATCCCCCGCCAGTACCTTGGGGACAGTCCCTTCCGGGGCGTTGGGGGCGTTGGGGACAGTCCCTTCCGGGGCGTTGGGAGAATTGGGGACTGTCCCCAAGGAGAGATTGGGGACTGTCCCTATCAGGCCGAGGGCCTCGAACCTGTTCCCCCGGCGAAGCCAGAGACGAGCGGCGGGGTCCGTGGGACCGCCCACCCCGCCCTCCACGAGATCCTCGCGCCCGTCGCCGTCGAGATCGACCAGCAGCGCATCCAGGACCACCCGAGACCCTTCCAGGCCCGGCGGCAGCGGCGCCCGTTCCAGTCGGATGCCCTCCGCCGGGCTGCCGCTCGCCCGAAGACGGATCACCGATGATCCGGACGGACTCCCTCCGTACGCCAATGCGTCCGGCTGCCCGTCAGCGTCGAGATCGCTCCAGATGAGTACCCGCAAATCGGACGGTGACTCCCCCAGCAGGACCGGCAGCTGAAGTCTCCCCCCGCGGTTCGCAGCCCACCACAGCTCCCGCTGTCGGCGAAAGACCAAATCGGGGCTTCCGTCACCGTCCAGATCCACCCAGGAACCCGCCTCCGCCGCTGGCTCGACCCGACTTGCAGGTTCCAGCCGCAAGGAAGCATTGTCGGCCGCAGGAAGACCCTGCAACCACCGGGGAGCGTCCGGCAGACGCCCGGTGGCGTCCAGCGGAGGAACCGCCGCCGCCAGCCGGTCGAGGAGGAAGCGGCTCAGGAGCGCAGCTTCCCGCAACGGCGCCCAGTTGGTCTTGGCCGGAGCCGGAGGCGGAACAGCAGCGCCACCACCGGGCACCGGAGCAGCGGGTCCGGCGGGCTGAGCGGCAGGCGCCGGAGCCGGAGACTCCCCGCGACGCTGTGCTGCACCCTCGCGATGCCGGGTATCTCCTTCCACGCGGGCTCCCCGATTGGAGAGGCGCCGCTCCATCTCGGCGATCTCCAGCACCTTGGCAAAATGCTCCCGCGCGGCGGCTGTCCGGCCTTTCAACAGATGAACATAGCCGGAGCGAAACACGCCTTGGGCCGAGGCCGACCCGGCAGCCTTGGAAAAGTGATCCAAAGCGTCGTCGAGCAAGCCGGCCCGTATTTCCAGCAGACCCAGTCGCAGATAGGTACCGGTATCCTCCGGATCGAGTTCCAGGCTGCGCAGGAGTGCCGCTTTGGCGGCCGCCGGGTCCGGCCGTCCTCCCGGCGCCCACGTGGCCAGCACAACACCCAGCTGGGAGTAGCCCCGCAGACTTTCCCGATTGACCTCCACGAGGCGCTGGTAGGCGTCCAGTGCCGCCGAATAATCGCCCAGCTCGAACAGACAATTCCCCAAGTAGTACCACGATTCCTCGTGATTGGGACGCCGCTTCACCGCTTCCCGGTAGGCCCGGATGGCGGACTCATAGTCCAGCGCAACCCGCAACCGCGTTGCCTCGTGATATGCCGCCCAAAACTCGGCGATCTCCCTCCGGCGATCTGCATCGGTTTCGCCGGCGGAACCCTCGATCCCCCGCTCCCCGTACTTCCACACGGCAACCGCTGCAAAGGCGACAGCAAACACCGCCGGGACTCCCCAGGCCCGACGGCTCACCGCTCCTCCTCCACCACGAGGAGCTGGTTGGCGGCCACATTCTGCAGTTCGTGCACCCGTCCGCCGGGGAAACGCACGCGCAGCCGGTCAACCTGCGTCGCAGCTCCCAAACCGAACAGCGCTTCCGGAGCATTCTGCGACAGGTAAGACGACTGGGCGCCGATCACCTGGCACTGCCATTCGCCACCGGCTTTAAGCTCCACGCGGCTGCCCAGGCCCTGCAGGTTCTTGTCCGCCCCCCGAATGCGGACTTTGAGCCAGTGGGAGCCGTTGCCGCCGTCATTCCGGAGCAGCAGGGGGTGTCCTCCGAAGACCACCACCAGCAGATCGGCATCGCCGTCATTGTCGTAGTCGGCCACGGCCAGGCCCCGGCCGACCCGAGGAGTGGTGAAGGCCTCACCGATGGCTGTACCCACCTCGTAGAAACCGTCTTCCGGGCCCTTGTTCCAGAACAGCAGGTTGCGCATGGGCACCAGCCGGGAAGGATCGGTGGGTTCCTGGAAGGTGCTGCCGTTGACCACAACCAGGTCCTGGCGGCCGTCATTGTCGTAGTCCAGGAAGGAGGTCCCCCAGCCGATATACGACAGGGCAATCTGGCCCAAGCCGGTCTGATCGGCGATATCGAAAAACTGCAACCTCGGTTCCTTGGGCTCGGGGCCGCCCGGGATGCGCAGGGTGTTGTCGTAGAGGGCGTTCTCCTGGGCGATCCAATGCGTCACGAAGATGTCCTGGTCGCGGTCATTGTCCCAGTCCCCGACGGCCAACCCCATGGCGCCCCGGTAGTCCGCCACCCACGCCCGGTGGGAGACGTCGTCGAAGCGTCCGTCGCCCCGGTTGCGATACATGACGTTGTCCGAGATGTCGTTGGCGACGTAGATGTCCAGACGTCCGTCCTCGTCGAAGTCGGTCCAGACGGCGGACAGGCTGCGCCCGGCCGGGTTGTCCACCCCGGCCTCCCTAGCGATGTCCCGGAATTTTCCTCCGTCATTGCGCAACAGGAGATTCGGGTGGGGTTCGTAAGAGGACGGGTTCAGCGTAAACGGCACCACCGCCTCGTACTGGGACGTCGCCCGCTCCAGATCGGCAGGATCATAGTGGTACCTGACGTAGCCGCACACGTAGAGATCGAGGTCGCCGTCCAGATCGTAATCCCCCCAGGCGAGGCCGGCCCAGAAACCACGGTGCTCCGCGAAGCCTGAGGCGGCGGACACATCCTCGAAGCTCCCATCGCCGCGATTCCGGTATAGGACGAGACGCTCGTAGGCACTGACCGCCAGGTCCAAGTGGCCGTCAGCATCGTAGTCGGCCCATGCCGCACCCATCCCCGTCCCCAGAAAGCCGATGCCTGAGGATTCAGTGATGTCTTCGAACGTCCCGTCCCCCCGGTTGCGGTAAAGACGACTGCGGCCGGGAGACTGAGCCAATTCCTCCGGCGAGAGGGTCAGCGGTCCGGCGATGTTGACCAGATAAAGATCAAAGTCGCCGTCATTGTCGTAATCTCCCCAAGCCGCCCCCGAACCCATGTCCTCCGGGAGTTGGGTCGAGCGTTTGCCCGGGAAATGGACGAAGTCGATGCCGGCTTCCGCGGCGACATCGGTATACAGAACCTGGGGGACGTCCGGCGGCAGACTCCGACCCAGGGTCGAGGTGATGCCTTCCACCTGTTGGCCGGCGCGATAGGGGTCGGCGGCAGGCCGCAGGAAAATCACCAGGGCGGTCACCACCGCCAGTGAAGACACGGCCACCGATCCCCAAGCGGCGATCCGGCGCTGGCGCTTGGAAAGACCGTTGACCATCAGCTCACTCCGTTCTTCCGGCCGCGGCTGCGGTCATCATTACGGCTCAACCGTTCCGATGCCGTGCCGGAAAGCCGTACTGGAATCTTGCCCCGGTCCACCGCCATCACCGTCACCGGCGACGTCAACCCCGCCTCCGTACCGTAGATGAAGTTCAACAGAGACTGGTCGATCTTGCGGTAGTTCAGACGGGCTTCCACGTGGAGGGTTCCCGAGTACCCCTCGGGGACCTTGAGCTGATGATCCCTCGATCCCAGGTTGGGGTCCGGCGGGGAACTGGTGTCGGACCGGTAGAACTCCGGACAGAAGAAGCTGAAGTCCGCCACATCTGCAAAACCGGGGAACAGCGCCCGTCGGTGCCGGACCCCCACCATCTCCCACAGGTTGTGCTTGTCGATCAGGTTGCCATACTGATCCACGGGCTCGGCTTTGAGGATGAAAGAACCTGGCTGAATGAAGCCGTTGGAGTCGGTGCGCCCCGTGACGTACAGCTCGCGGCCGGCGTCGTCGGTGACTGCCAGCTCCACCCAGGACTGGATGATGTCCAGCGGACCGGTGGGGAAATCGTGGCCCACCTTGTTGGAGGTGATGATGGTCTTGATGGTCACTTCCTCACCCGGCGAGACCGCTTCCGGCAGGGAGAGACGGATCGTAACGGCGGGACCCTGCTCCCACTTGTGCTCGATTTCCGGAATGGGGAAGTCGCCCTGCAGCCATTTTTCGGTGAGCTCCACCTGCTTCTCCCAGCCGGGCAGCTTCAGCAGTCGCGGCATCATCTGGTTGGCGGCAATGAATCGATGGCTGCGGTGCTTGCCGTCGTTTGCGCTGCGGTTGTAGTCGGAGGCATCCCCCGCCGCCGGATCAGTGGATTCCACCAGCGGCATGTGGCACTCCCGGCACTCGATGGTCCGGGAGGGGTCATCGGCATGGTTCCAGCGGCTCATCCGCCAGTTGTCGAACTGGTTCTGGAGCTGAACCCAGCCGACGTTGTTGATCTCCGCATCGATGAACTGCTTGTGGCAGGCGGCGCAGTACTCGGGAGCCTTGAAGAGGCGCTTGCTGAGAGCCCGCTGGTGTTCTCCCGGGTAAGCGCGGATCAGGAAATCCCGGAGCCGACGATGGACCTCGCTGCCCGACCGGTCGTACTCCAGCTCAAACATGTAGCGTGGCGGCTTGGTGACCACGTAGTGGGCGTTGCCTTTGATGTCGGTCTCCCGGACCGCGTGACAGGCCAGACAGGAAATGCCCTCCTGATAGCCGTGGGCGCCGGTCAGATCCTCTTCCTCCGTGTAGATGTTCTTGTTGCCGGAAAACAGGGAAATCGGGTCGTGGCAACCGCCGCAGTAACGCGTGGACTCCGGCCCGTTCTGGCGGGCCATGTTCAACTGGATCCCCTGGAAAGCGGAATCCATGGCGGCGTAACGGTGGGCGCTCGGCTCCCATTCCTCGACAATCTGTTCGTGACAGCCGGCAGTCCCGCACGACCTGGAGCCTGCCAGCAGGCGCGGGTCGAAGGCCCCTCCCGTCTCCGTCACCGCCAGGCTGGGAGCAAACGGGCGGTCTTCGCCGTACTTGAAGCTGTAGTCCTCAGGGAACTCGTTCTTCAGGGGGACCGGGGTATAGGCGAAGGCTCCCAGAAGCACGATCCCCACCAGGATCGCCGCCGCCACCGAGCCGGAAACCGCATAGTGACGCGCCGCCCGCAACACCGGGGCGAACCGCTCCGACGCCCGGTAAGCTGCAGGGATCGCCACTACGTGAGGCAAGACAAAGGCCAGTACCCCAAAAGTCGAGATGATGTGGACGAGATCCCAGGCGTATGAGATCCGGGTGAAGAACAGGGCCTGGACGGTGAGCACCAAGCCTGAGACCGCCGCCACCAAGATTGCTCCCAGACCCAGGTAGCCCAGCAACTTTACATGGGTCATCAGGTTGCGCCGGTACTGCAGCCAATGACGCGTGAGGTAGTAGCTGCACGGGACCAGAAAGATGAGACCGGCCACCGTGTGGACCAGCACTGTCACCTGGTTGGTCACGCTGAACGGCAGCAGCCAGATGGCGAGCCCGCTGACGGTTTCGAACAGAACGATTCCGGCGGTCCAGACGGCCAGTCTGGAGCGCCACAGTTCTTCCCGGCCGGTACGGCCCACGGCTTGGATGTCCATACGCCCTCCTCGAAACAGACAAAACTGGATACAGTTTATCCCTGTTTTCGAAAAAGGCAAGCGGAAGTCACGAATCGGGAGTCGGGAGTCGGGACACAGGAAACAGGAGAAAGCCCAGCGTGGCGGCCTCCTGACTCCCGGTCCTGACCTGAAACTTGAGCCATTCGAGGTCGGCGCCAAGTTTCTCTTCTGAATGAGCAGGCGGCGCCGGTGGCCGCGCTGACGTGAAACTTGAGCCATTCGACGTCAGCGCCAAGCTTCTCTCAGCAAGCCGGAGGCTTGCCAGAGAGTAGCCGGAGGTCGAGACGTCCGCCAGGACGGCGAAGACCTCCGGAAAACCAGCCCCAGCCCAATGGGTCAGCACCCCGGAGGGGTGCCACCCGGTTGGACCGGTGTACGGTTGAACCTCTGTGGCACCCCTTCAGGGTGCCTCCCCATCTTTCATCGTTCCGGTTCGGAGGTCTCTCCGTCTGAGCCATCCGACGGATCCGGGTGAACCGACGGGGTGAAGAACCGGAGCTTTCATCCCAGTGGGTGTGCGCCCCGCTCATGGACCACTGATACCTGTTTCATCCTTTCCGGTGCGCCCCGCTCATGGACCACCGTCTCCCCTCTCCTGTCTCCCCTCTCCTGTCTCCCCTCTCCTGCCTCCCCTCTCCTGTCTCCCCTCTCCTGCCTCCCGACTCCCGACTCCTGTCTCCTGACTCCTGTCTCCTGACTCCTGTCTCCAGTCTCCCCACTCCACCGGTGCCAGCAACGGCAGGTCCGTCATTCTCAGCTTCACCGCCCCGTAGGGCGCCAGCACCACCCGTTCACGAGGCTCCAGAGAGCGGACCGGGCTGGGTGGCGGCGGGGCGGCGGCGTTGTGTTCCAAACTCCATCCCGGGAGCCGGCGGGCCCAAACCAGCAGCCCTGGCAGCGGCCCCCCGGGACAGAAGACACAGCCGGTTGCCGCCGAGACCTTCTCCAGCCCGCGTTCCGGCGCCGCGGGATCCAGTTCGAGGGCGTAGTTCCAGGGACCCTCCGGCAACACCTCCCAGTCTGCCGCCGGCAACCGGCCGCCCACCCAGCGCCAGCGCTCGGGGACACGCAGGCTGTACAACACCGGACCCTGCCAGACTCTCACCGTCCCACCGTACCCCGGCTCGGTGCGTAACGGCATGTCCAGTTTGAGCTGAATCCTGGTGGTACCCGACCAGCGGCGACGCAACGGCTGGTACCCTTTCCCCGACAGCTCTTGAGGCGCCTCTTCTCCTACCTGGACGACAGCGCGGGGACACCACTCAGGAACCCGCAGATGGAGGGGGAACTCGACGGGCTGGTCCACCGACACGAGAAACTCGATCCGATCCGAAAAGGGGTAGTCGGTGGTTTCCCTGACCTGGACCCGGCTCCCAGCCACCTCCGCTGCGACCCGGGACGGACCATATGCCGCCGCCACCAGACCCCCTTCACCGGAACGCATCCACAGGTGAGCCACGAACTTCGGCCAGCCCTGATGCATGTTGGCGGTACAGCAACCATAATTGGTTTCCAGCCCGTAAAGATTGGCTTTCTCGCCGTTGGTGGTGTAGATGCGGTCCGGGCTGATTCGAACCACCGGCTGGTTGGCCTGCTGGACATACTGGCGACCCCACCAGTCGGCTTTGACCGCCGCCGGCAACGCATTGAAGGTGATCCGTTCCAGTCGGTCCGCCAAGCGGGGGTCGCCGGTCACCGCCACCGCCGTCTCCAGCGAGTACATGTATTCCACGACGGCGCAGGTCTCCGTCCCCTGGGACGGCATCCTGCCGGCGAAACATTCGTCACCGCTGAACACCCCGGAGGCCTGACCATGGTAGCGGTCCAGTACCTGTACCGCCTGCCACACTTCGTCCCCCAACCGCGACTCTCCGGTGAGTCGGCGGAGAACGGCGGCAGTCTTCACACCCATGGCGTTGTTGACGACGTGGCTTTCGTGTTCCCACCGCGTGACCTTCTCCCGGTGGGGCAGTTTTCGGAAGTGTTCCAACCAGTCGTAGCCCTGCCGCTGCAGGCGTTGCGCCAAGGCCGGCAGCGCCGGATCCCCGGTACGCTCGTAAAGCCAGTAAATGCTCAGGACACCGTCCTGCCACCGCATCCGGTTCCACTCAAAAAGCGGCCGCGCCTCCAGCTCCGCATCCAGGCGCCTGAAAAAGCGGGACATCGCCGGGACTACCCGCTGGTCACCGCTGGCCTCGGCGTATTGGGTCAGCGCTTTCAGGAAGACAAAGACGGGCCAGGGATCGCGAGGCTGGTACTTGCCTTCGGGACTCCGCTCCGGACCCAGCCAGTCGTCGGAGGCCTGATGGGACAGGACATAGTCCACATAACGTCGCAGCCGCGCGATGAGGTCCGGGTCATCCAGCAGCCAGGCCAGAGGGACCGCGCCATCCATCCAGTAGGGCATCCGCTCCCATCCTTCCGCCTGACCGCCGATCCAGCCGCTGTGCTGGACATCGGGCCAGAACAGATCCAGATGCCCGGTCAGACCCTCCCGCTGTACCTCCAACTGGCGATGAAGCCAACCTTCCGGTTTGACCGCACCCAGCGGCAACGGCTGGAACACGCCGGGCCGGATCTCAGGTTCCGCGGCCGCCGCCTCGGTCCACAGCACCGGCAAAACGAACACCAGCCAAGCCACGCCCCACCCCAGGACCCCTCCTTCATGACGCTTCATCGGCTCGACCTCCCAGACGTTCCTCTTCGTCCTCCCGCCGGGCGAGGTTCTGGCCCTCCGCCACATCCACTTTCAGCAGGAGGAGCGCTCCCGCCAGGAAAAACACAATGACCGCCAGGATGCTGCTCCGGCTGCCGCCGGTGGCCTGTCCCACCAAGCCGAACAGGATGGGACCGACGATGCCAGCCAGCTTGGTACCGGTACTGAAAAAGCCGAAAAACTCCGCGGTCCGGGCACGGGGAACCATCGACGCATAGAGGGACCGGCTTAACGCTTGGGTGCCGCCCTGCACCAGGCCCACCAGCAGAGCCAACACGTAGAAATCCCCCGCCGTCTGCATGAAGTAGCCGGCGATGGTGATGAGGATGTAGACGAACAGCCCGGCCAGAATCGACCGGCTGGTTCCCACCCGGGAAGCCAACCGACCGAAAGCGATGGTGCAGGGAATACCCACAAACTGGGTCAGGATCAACGCCAGAATCATGTCCGTCCGGTCGATGCCGATTTCATCGCCGTACGCGGTGGCCATCCGGATGATGGTCCCGATCCCGTCGTTGTAGATCAGAAAGGCCAGCAGAAACAGGAACAGCTGCCGGTAGCGGCGCAGGCGCACGAGCGTCCGGCTGACCTCCCGGAGGCCCTCCGCCAGCAGTTCCATCCCCCGGACCGGAGACCCGATCGCAGGAGGCTCCGGGACGTGACGCAGCAGCGGGATGCTGAAAACCGCCCACCACACCGCCACCGTCAGAAAGGTCAGCCGGACGGCGCTCCCTGCGTCGGGGATGCCGAATGCCGACGGGTACAAGATCATCAGGACGTTGACCACCAGCAGCAGTCCGCCCCCCACATACCCCAGCGCATACCCTCGCGCTGATACCCGGTCCATATCACCGGGACGCGCCACATGGGGCAGCAACGAGTCATAAAAGATGGTGGCCCCGGAAACACCGATGCTGCCGAGAATGAAACACACGGAAGCCCAGAGGTAGGCGGCGTCCCCGAGGAAAGTCATCAAGGCAGTGCCCAGCACTCCCACCGCGGTAAACACAGCCAGCCAGAACTTCTTGCCCCCGATCCGATCGGAAATCGCTCCCAGAATGGGACCCACCACCGCCACCAGAATCAGCGAGGCTGAAGTCGTGTACGCCCACATCGCGGTGGCGTCTTTCTCGGCGAGACCGCCGGTCTTGGCCAGCGAGCGGTAGAAGGGTGGAAAAACCGCCGCCACGATGGTGGTGAAAAACGCCGAATTGGCCCAGTCGTACATGGACCAGGCGTGGATCCGGCGCCGGTAACGGCGTTCGACATCTTCCAGCTCAGGTTGCGTTCCGGCGTCGTTCATTCCAGCAGCACGAGCGGAACGGCGGACTGCAACCGCAGATCCAGGGTCCCGAAAATTTCCTGCCCCACCAACGGCTCGCTGGACTGAACCACCACGTAACCCCCGGTCTGAGCCACCGGTTCATCCAGCAGTTCCACCAAACGCAGTGAAAGCCTCTCTCCCGGCGACAGTTCCAGCCGCGTGAAGCCGGTCTGTATTCCCGTGGGGTCATGGACTTCCACCGTCACCTGAGCGTTGCCGCCGCCGACATTGAAGAAGGCCAGCCCCGTGAAGAAGTCGCCGAGATCGGCCACGTGTCCGAACACCGCCTTCCGGAAGGGCTGTCCCTGCAGAGCCAGGATCGAGGCGAAGCTCCCCTGTTGGGGGTCGACGAAGGCGATGTCGCCGACCACTCCCGCTCCGTCGGCCTCCACCACCAGGGAACCCACGAAAGGCACCGCCACGTCGGGAAACATCTCATCAAACCGGAACTCACGGCCGGTGCCGCCGTCCAGCGTGAAATCAGGAGAAACCGAGCCCCCCGGCGCCTGACCTCCCACCGCCCGGAAACGGATCCGCCGGGGAAAGTCTCCCGTGTTGAACAGCCGGACGGAGGTACGGATCGCCGAAGGCACTTCCGCCAACTGTGCCGAGTACTGGGTCGCAGGCCCAGGGGCGGGCAGGCCGTTCAAGCCCAGGACCGAGCGCCCATCGTCCACGGAGACTTCCTGGAAAGCAAGAATCCCGTTACCGTCCACCACGACCACCTCCATGAAAGCGCCAAGCATCGGAATCTCACCGAAGATTTCGGACGGCGTGAACTGCAGCATTGAGCGGGGAGCAAGGTTACGGTTCGTCCTGGACAGCCCCGCCTGCGGTCGATACAGGCGCAGTTCGACGGAGACAGTCTCCGGGTTGGGGTTGATGACGGATACGCGGGTGGTCGCGGACCGTTCCAGCAGGTTCGTCCCCTCGTAGATGCGGGTCAGGACAAGCCGTCGCGCCCCGCCGAGCACCGTGGTTCCTCCGTCAAGACGGGTCAGGCCGAAATCGCCGAACTGGTATAAGCTCGCCAGCGCCGGCCACCGGCCCGGCGGCTCCTGGTCGTAGCCCAGCTCCAGATCGACCCATCCCGCCGCCAAGTCACCGGTATCAAACAGGTCCGACCCCAGCCAAGCAGCCTGGGTTCCCGCCGCCAATGGGATCACCGCATGGGCGGGGTTC